>Ga0116231_10000739_pt1 | contig 61059 bp, 44 predicted proteins | sample S1TSphgellanicum_2_FD_89695 | JGI IMG/M metagenome (GOLD analysis project Ga0116231, IMG submission 89695) | Host-associated microbial communities from peat moss isolated from Minnesota, USA - S1T2_Fd - Sphagnum magellanicum MG | ecosystem: Host-associated > Plants > Peat moss > Unclassified...
ACACACACACACACACACAAAATATATATATATATATATATATGAGATTGCAAAAAAAAAACTCAACAAACAACAGGTTGAAATTAACTGTTGTGTTAGTTCTTGCAAGAGTAAGATATGGTCATAACCTTGTGAGCATCATTCACAAAGCGGTAGGCTATATCACCTTCACCATGAATGTTGCTGCCATGACTATTTCCCCACTAACTTCATCAACTTTCAAACAACAAGATAACCACAACACGTTATAATACACAATTTGATTATTCTATGAACCACCCATAACAAAAAAACAAACAAAATTAATTTTTGGCCCACTTTAGAGAAATTTTTCATCACCACAATGCCTTTTTTACAACATAAGAATTTTGAAATGTAACAGATTACGTGTAGAAAATAATACACATGACAACATGGGGAATTGGCAATAGTTTGCATTGAATGCATGCACAAAAAACCTCTTTTGATGCATTATTATTTATTTATTTCTTTAAACCCAAGAAGAAAGAGGTACATATTTACAAAGGATATTTGTTGGAGTGAGATGCAATTCACAGAGAGGTAGCCGACGTAAGAACCAAGAAATAACCCCTTTTGTATATTGATCTATCATGTCTCTCACATACCTATCTCTGTGAATTTCAAAATCAATACTTGCACATACCCATCAATGAAATTAGATCATGAAACAACTTCAATTGTAGTAGTAATGACATTGTACCTAACCATTCCTGTTGAAGCCATGTTGTGAACTGAAAAATGTTATTTTTTGTGTACAAGCTATAAATTCAAGTTATTGAAAAAACAATAAGTGGATTGTCCTTGGAAGTTGTTGTTGTTGTTTCGAAACAACTGTGGATAAGGCTAAATCATTGGATTCACAACACCAAAAGAGCAAATCATGTTTGAATCCACAATAATTCAGACCAACCAACATCTCATCAGATCAACAATAGTACAACATTAGGCCAAAAGAAAACTAGAGATGCAATAGGCATCAACAACTTAGCATGGATAGAAGGAAAAAATTATCATGCAAAAAACATGAACAAGACCAAATTCTTTCACAACAATGAATGAGATTTGATAGTCACCACATAGTAATATCTCCTCTTTCTTTGCATAAAAAACTTGAATCCAAAGAAATACATATCACAACCACGAGGAAGATCCTTCCAAAGATTGCTAATAAATCTTTGTAAGGATTACTACAAAAGAATTCTTTGCAAGGATTGCTACAAGAAGGATTATTTGCAAACTTGTTACAAGGATTGCCATCACTATGGATGCAAGCAAAAAATCAATCCCAACATCATGCAAGGAAAAGCAACTCTGGTCTTTTATGGTACAAGAACACAAACACACGCAAAGACACACACACATAGTGACAAAGAAAGACAAAATAGTGGATCAACACATACATGCGAGGATTGTTGGCAATGGAAAAAATTGTCGTGGAAACTAAAATCACGCAAGAAAAGCAATAGCTAGCCATTGATTCACCTTTGCTCTTTTGTTTCTAATGTGTTTATATAGGTACATAACAACGAGACAAGGCTCTAGGTTGAGTTTAGGAGGGGGAAGACTGCAAATGCACAACCTAGATCTTTGAAAGTTCTTCCAAACTGTTGTAAATTTTTGTAGTTCCAAAGAACCAAACAAAAGAAAGGATCTTGGAGAGGACAAGGTGAAGGTGGAAAGGATAGAAGAGGACCATGCAGGACATAATAGTGGTGGAGCAGGAAGAGTAGTAGCAATAGCAACATCTTTGTATGATGAATCCAACCATAGTTGTATTTCCAATAGCAAAAAGCTTGGTTGAAGAAGAGAATCCTTTCAGCTTTTGCGATGATTATCAAAACCTACAACATTCAACTACCTAAAAACCTAATGTATTTAGGTTTACATCCACCCAAACATGGAAAGTTACATCCATGTGAAAACTTTCATTTTGTGAACATTTGTCATTTCCACATTGGCCAATGAGTGAGTTAAAATTTTATCCCCAAGTCCAAATCCTGCATAGATGTGTAGTTTTTTTCCTATGGGCATAGCTAATAAACTATGGTAATTTGATTTACAAATAAATAGATGCAAGGGCTCTCCTTCAAAAATGATTTCTTTTAGGCTCTACCCTTGGTAGAAACAATGTGATGTACCCTGAAATGGGCCAAAGTTGGTGTCCTTACATTCATTCTAGGATCATGTGGAGTCCACTATAGAAACATTTTTGGCATAACAAAAGGATCCACTTGAGAAGGTTTCACCATGTTAACCACCATGTGTTTCCAATTTACTATGTTGAATATTTATCATCTTAAGTTATGGGTGTCATTTAAAATGGCAAACCCATTATGCGATGAGGCACTTGTTTTGTTATGGATGTTTGTTGTGCATGAAGGATTCAATAATAAACTATGGTAGTTTGATTCGAATAGATAAATGCAAGGGTGCTTTCATTCATAAGCCATTCTTCCAAATCAAATACTTATATTATTATTGCTAGCACCCTTCACTACCTTACTTTTGGAAACACTCCTTGACAACCCTCCTTCAAAGTATGAAGTTGAATTGTTTGTTGTTGGAAAGTTAGAACTACTAATCCCTCCCTTCTCACAATTCCTTGGTCATAGTTCCCTTCCATTTGGTTTGTGTGTATGCTTACACCTTTTGCTTGTAGGTACTTGTGCATTGATATGCAATAGACACAAGTAAATTTTGGTCAATGGCCGAGGGTTGGAGTTTTGCAAATCACTTGCGATGGTGGTGGTGTGACGAAACCATTGATATAAAAGGTGAAAATATTTTCTCTCACTAAACTTTCACCCATGGATTGCTCCAAGAAGGTTTACAAATCCTTTTTAGATGGTGGGTATTTTGTTGAGTGTTTTTACATGGTTCCCACAAATTGTAATTCTCACCTATTTCATCTATACACATGACTATTTGTTGTTGGAAAATCCACCATTTGAAAAATCTTTTAGCATTTTTTGCTTTTTGTCAAGGATCACAAATTGTTCTTCACGTAATTTTGATCATGGGAATTCATTGCGTGTTTTTTTGTAACATGAGAACTAACGCAAAGTCCATCTATCATCTGACAAAAAGAAACCCATGGTAGTATGAAACAATTCATAAGAAATTTCAATAAAGGAAGATATTCCTTTCTCAATCTTTGTTGAGGGTGATGCCCATTGTATCATTGTGACATTTCAAGGATGTGATGTGGTGAATTTGAGCATGAAAGATTGAGAATGAATTCAAGGAAAATAATAATAATTCAAGCATGTGATATATGGACCCATGTGAATACTTCCAAATGAACTTTAAAACATTAGTGTATGAATAGTGTGCAAATTTTGAACCCCCCAAAACACATAAACTCCATTTCCTTCCCCTTGATAAAAATGCAATTGAAAAGCAATGTGCATAATTGTACAACATTAGTAGTCAATATGTTGTTATATGGAATAATGAGCAATTGTGATATGCTTATCACTCATGTGATAATAGAGGTTTGTGTAGCATAATGCCCAAGGAGGAAGGCATTACTATCTCATGCAAACCCACTTTTGGTGATTCCCTTGACTAAGCACATTACTTCACATAAAGACCCAACAAAAAAAATAAAAAATAAAATAAAATCTTACAAAAATGGAAGATCCATGCAAAAGAAACATAAGCTTTAAATGTTGGGATGTGACATCCACATTAAGCCAAATAATGGGCTTTTTCATGGGGATTTGAAGAACCCATTAAGAAAATTGGTGAAATTTAATAAAAGCATTAGCAAAATTAATCAAACTTACATTGGAAACAAAATTTCAAAAATAAAAGAAGCAATTTCTTTGTTGAAAAATAGCGAAATTTCGCCAGAATTTTTTTTTACTGATGTCAACAGCAGAACAAAATGTGAAAATCAGCGCACAATGTTTTAATGGATGAACTAATATGCAATGAAAACGACTAAATAATTAATCATCATCTAGCAGTAACAACTTGGGGTGGTGGCGCAGTTGGCTAGCGCGTAGGTCTCATAGCTAACGAGAAATCCTGAGGTCGAGAGTTCGAGCCTCTCTCACCCCAATTGGCCTTTTTGGTCCTTTTAAGGTGGGTGTTCTACGTATTAGAAAGAACCGGCCGGTTAAATGGAAGCTTGTCAGCAACTGCACTGGTACCACGGTAAAAACCAAAAACCAGTGGGTTTAGGGTTTAACCCTAAAATAAAATCGTGGTTCCACTTGGTTCCACTCGGCTAACATTGGTAAACACTTCTGAGTATTTTTTAAGGTCGCTTCTAACCATGGTAAATGTCTTGTGTTCAGGAGACTCTGGTTTATGATTTATTAGCTGTCTTGCTTGAAAAGTAATTGAACATAAATTAAGACACAACAAAATAAAGTCTAATATTTTTCTACATTGAGTGTCAATTATTTTTTAAAAAATAGATTTAAATTTGTGTTTTAAATTTTTTTTCATTTTTAAATATTGGGTAATTTTTCTTAATACAGGGACAAATTTTTTTTGTATAGTTTGTAATTCTTTGTTTGAAATGTTGGCATTAAATTTAAATTTTCAAATCCAATTGGTTTTGATCTTAACTTGGTTGGGAGAGATAGGAAATGTGTGAAATTCAGGGGTGAAATCATGGCCTCTACAAGGCCTCATTCAAGAAGGTGAACATACTAGCTTAGGGCCTTGGGTGAACTAGCCCTGACATTTGGTACCCATGCATGGTAAAGGTCCCAAAATTCATCCAAGTTATTATCATATTATAAGTATTATGAATATCTCATGCTTAGACTAAATCAGGGTCTTTGAGTCCAAATCTAACATTTCTTGAGTTTAATTTGGCCTTCTAGAAATGTTGAGAAATGTTGAGGGTTTAGGGTTTAGAGCTCTTGCGACCACATAGAGCCCTTGTGACCACATAGAGCCCTTGTGACCACATCTCATGCATGGGCACCTTTCCCATTGATAACAATTTTTATTTTATTTAATTAAAAAAAAAGGATTTGAATTTGATTAACCAGAGCAATTCCATTTACACCAGACCAGGTGTGTGAGATGTGAGCGGCAAGATTAAACATTCCAGAATCATCCCCCACGCCTGCATTATGGACAGGAATGGGCTCAGCACAGCCTATTCCAGGGTATGTAACTCTCCTTCCTAGTCCCAGACATTCAAAGTAGAATTCACTTGTTCTGTGTGATGTTCAAGGTTGTAGGGTATATGTATTGCAGTTCCTCCAAGATTCAAGAGCCGGGAGAACACTTCTTCTTTGCGAAATTCATGAAAAACCCTCTTTATGTAGCTCCATTCAATGGAGTAAATATAAACAAGCTTCAAAAGAAAGAAAAGTATGCATAGATCCATTCATTGAGCAACAAAACAAGGTTCAAAAGACAGGAAAACATGCATAGATGGCCAACAAGAAGAACTCCACAAGAGTTTGTGATAGTACAATTGCACAAGTTTTCCTCTCGGCGATTGCATCTAGAATAGAACAGGATATCCATCCACAAAGAGGTTGATCCCACACCAATAGGTACTACAAAACTGTCAACTCTGTGTATACATTATTGATTCCACAACTTGTTGATGACAAAAACCATGGTTTTTGTGCAAAACATCATACGCTACTATTGAATCTAGTCTTGGACACTTATCGCAATTGCACAATTTGTTGCATTCCTGAGTTTAAGAGATGACCCATGCAGTCAGTCATTGCCTTTCTCTCTCTGTCTTGAAAGACACTGGTATGAACAGTTCTGCCACCTCTTGCAGCATCATGAAGCATGATTATTGTCAATGGTGATGGGACAATTTTCACCATACTTTGACATTCTTTTGAAGAAATCTGCTATTTGCAATTAAGAGGAGGGACAAGAAGGAGAGAGAGAGAGAGAGACAATCACTGTTGTCATCATGCTTTTTCTCTTCTCACAACCTACTCTTCTGTGAGAAACTTGATGAAGTCATGTGCTTTTTTGGGATGTGAAGCCAAGAGTTCAGCCTGATTTGCAAGTTCAAAATCCTCGAATTGGAAGGCAGGAGCACATGTGCAACCCACCAACGAGAAATGGTGTTCAGGATCTCGTGATGCGGCTTTCAACAATGGGCCGGAGTTGCCATCATCATCATGGGGGGGGATGTGTAAGATGTCGTTGGTTGGATATGCACCAAACCACTCCATGGGCTTTATTTCATATTGAGGAATCTGGCCTGCTGCCAAATCCGATCCCAACACTGTGTGCTTCATGTTGCCCTCATTGTCAAGTTCAAACACCTGCCACAAAACAGCTACATATCATCACCATGTGTGCTTCCACACAAAGGTCACCATGATTCAGAACCCACAATCCAATACCATCAATTCCATCACCCACGTAGAAGTTCAACAGCTGAAGAAAAAGAGAATTGCATTCATGGGATGTGAAGACCAAAAAGAAAAAGGTGACATCACAAAAATCTTGATGGAAAAAAAGCCATGATTCATCAAAGCCTACAATTGAAGAAAAAGAGAATCATATTCATGGGATGTGAAGACCAAAAAAAAAGAAAGACAGAGAGCACAAAAATCTTGATGGAAAAAAAAGGAAAAAAGCCATGATTCAACATTAAACCTACAACTGGGTACTTCCATTTTCCCAAGAAAAATAGGCTGAAGTTGGTTGTGGAAAAAGCTCATGGAGTTTGGATGCCAAAAGAGACTTACTGTCAAGGGTTCACCGGCATAGAAGTGCCATACTTCAGCACAAGGGATGCGATGAAGACGTGACACAGCACCTGTTGGCAATAGAAAGTAGATGGCTGTGCTCACAGGACGTGCTACCTTGTCTGCCAAGTCCATGCACCATGGCAAAGCAAGTCAAACAGGAATGGATCACAAGCATTGCATTTGTTGCAACAACAAAATCCATATCCACCCAATTTCCCATGTGCTGGAGAGACCCTTCCAAATTTTATTCTTAAACAAAACCACAAAAGAAAAGCATCATCACCTTGTGATGAAATCCAGCTTGAAGAAGATTGATTGATGACAAACTCTTACACAAGGAATCTCAAAACCCAACAAAATTTTGACAGATCCAAGCAAACAAAAAGAAACTGGAAAGTGGGTCTTGGGTCTTATGGTGCCAGTCATCATCACCATTCTCTCCCTCCTACCCTACCCCCTACCCTATCCTACCCACCCACAGCAGAAGAAAAAAGATTGCAAATTTATTTATTTATTTATTTGTTTGTTTGTTTGTTTTTTTTTTTGCAGAGATGGTAGGAGGAACTCACAACGAGGAGGCAAGGAGTCAGTGGACAACACGATATCGGAGTCACGGAAAGTCTCCTTGAAGAACCCTCCTTCTTGATGAGGCTGCAAGTCTAGAAGCTTGCAAATCTCCTTCACTGTCATTCCTGCCATCTGAAGCTCAACTCTCTCTCTCTCTCGATTTTCTCTCTCCCTGACTCCCTAGCACTCTCTCTCGGCTCTTCTCTCTCCCTCCCTTCCTGGCACTCCCTTTCTTTCACTCTCTCTCTCTCTCTCACACACACACACACACACGGAGCCAAGTGGAGTGTCCTCAGGAGAGGCAAAAAGACTGAGATAAGAGTTGTCTCAGTACTATGAGCAATGGGGCATACTTTGGATACCTACTGAGTTTTATTCTTACTTGGAAGTAGTTAGTTTGTTACCTTGGCAACTTCAACACATGTTTGTCAAATAATTAATTAATTAATTTTGAAAATAATTTTCATTTTCAACAAAGAAAATATTCCTGAAGATTCAATGTTTTTCTTTCCTTCACAACTTTTTTTTTGTTCTTTGAAAAAAAAAAAATTAAAAAAAAAATTTTTTTTGGGGGAAAATTTACAACATTTCTACATATGACATAATAATTAGTGTCAAACCTGCCAAGGTACTAACTAACTCTTATGGTAATTTCTATTTTAAATTTCAGGTTTGACTAGTAATTGTTGTGGGTGGGGAGGGTTGTTGGGTGCATTTTCGACTAGTAGGTGAAGAAGTGAGAAATCTTGGCCTTTTCCATCCCCATTTCTTCGTGTTCCCAACTTGCAGTGCTTTTTTTGTTTTTGGGGAATTTTTTAATGTAGCCAAAGTGGGGGGAATCATCCATAGGGAGCACCCCCCCCCCCCCTCCCCCCCCCTTTTTTTTCTCAATTTTGTGAGGTAAGTGGAATGGTGATTATCCAAAAGAAGTCGTAGCCAAATTTGGCTAAAGTAGGATTTTTTTCCAAATCTCCCTATATGTTGGTGCTAGCTAGGTGGCATACAAGAACCTATGGTCATAGATTAGGTTCATTATGTTGATAGATAGGCAGGTAGGATGATATGGCGAATTCAAATTTTTAAAAAATTTCCCTCCAAATATGGCGACTTTGGATTTTTCTTTTTCAAGAAAATCCTTTGTACAAATCACAACACCCTTTTTACTTTGTTGCCAAGTCACAAAAATTCATCACCTAAAAATAAAAAATTATATATTAAAAAAAAAAAAAAACCCTTATAGGAAGCTGTAGAACAAGTGGGGATCATCTCTAGCTATTTTTACTATTTTTTTTTTCCCCCTCACTTATGGTGATTGAAACTTTTAAAGAGGACTTCATTTTCAATTTTTTGAGTTTTTATTTCGCTGCTTGAAGGAATTTGGACTTGGGGAAGAAAAAAAAGGCTCATCCCAAGTGGGATGAATTTGTTTTTCTATTTTTTACTTTTTTTGGTGAGAAAAAACATGGATTTTTTTTCTTCCCATTGTAATCATGTAATATATGTATTTTTTAATTTAAAAAAAAAATCTTCACTTTTGTGATATAAAAGAATTGGAAAAAAAAAATACTGGAATTCCAGTTCACTGGTTAACTATGGTGGTTAACTAACTCAGTTTCTTTTTCTTACTACATATCTACTACCTAATAACTAACCCTCAGCTCAGTCTTTAAACTACCTACCTACCTACAAATTACCCCTCAGCCCATAGCTTTGTATTAACCATCTTCAGAAATCTAGTTACTAATACCTAGTAGTCACCTATTATCTTACCTACCTACCTACTTACCTACCTACCTACAAATGAGGGGGTGGTTGTACTAACTCTATTGATAGTGACTTGGTGGTAGAAACACCTTTGTTAACACTAACTTAACATAATTGATTTTCATTGTTTTTCATTTTCTATCCACACTAGGACATTACAAATGGCATTTTGTTGAAGGTACCAAACTTTCCCCCCTTTTTTGGTCCACTTTCATCCACAATATCGTTTAAATTGTATGTACTTTTTTTTAAAAATCATCATCAAACCGTGCTCAACATTTTCTCGTGAGCTTTTCCATGTTTTCATTGCTTTCACAAGTTTTTCGATGTTTCATTCCTTTTATGAACTTTTGCTTGTTTTCATTTCATTTCTATGATAGTGAAAGTGTATATCTTTTCTCCATCTTCAATAACATTCATGTAATGTTGCAAAATTGTTTTTTGGTGTGTTCTTGTTACTTCTTTGCTTTTGCACACTAACTTATTTCCAATGTGACGGTTTGTTTTTCATGGTGTAAGCAACAATCTATGTGTCCTGCCATAACTAGTTCTTGTTGTCATCGTCTTTTTTGTTTACATTTTTCGAACAAGTTTGTTTTTTAGGACAATGTAAAAAACAATTTTCTTCACGCACATTCAAGTATGTTAAAATGTTTATTTCTTTTTATGTTTATGTGATATTTTTTCAATTTTGTTGTTTTTTTTTTTATGTCTAATATTTATTAGGTTTTTTCCAATCTTTTGTTTATGTGAATCTTTGTGCCACATTTCTTTTCTTGTGTTTTGATGTGTTTTGATCAAGTGTCTTATCTTGCCATGGATATTTGAAATTTGTTTGTTGCATTGGGGGTGATCGTCCTCTTCATCAAAACATTGCAACATAATTGCGAAGGAAATCAATCATCTTTGCCATTTTTTCTTTCAATATATGGTGGTGACAATAATAATGTTTTTAACTTAATTGCAAATGTTGTTGCACACATTGCACTTAACATGGAATGTGGTTGAAATGGGTTCTGATTTAAGCTATTGGGTTAAATTACAAAGTAGCACACGGTTCGCTGTGTTTTTACTCACAAAGTACGACAATGAACCATGGATTCAAAACTTTAGGATAACAAAGGACATGTTATTGTCTTTTATTTAACATAGCTTGTCAAGGACAAGAAAAACCACAAGAACAAAAGTTAAAAGAAAGGTTTAAATTTAAACTTTCAAACAAATAACAAAACAAGATTATGTGATTAAAAAACAAGAACAAAAGAATTAAAACAAGAACATGAGGTGTGCCAACATGAAAACATATCTCTATTATGCTAACATATGCAAATATGAATATGAAAAAAACATGACAAGGCTATGGTGCAAGATTGTGCCTAAGATTAGTGTTGAACAAATTAAAAGAAATGAAAGGTCTTACTTTTATTTATATCTTTTTGGGGACTTAATTTAAAGAAGTTTCCAAAGAGATTTTTATATGTGCGTCAAATAAATAAGCTTTTTGAAAACTTTCTTAACTGAAAGTCAACTATGTATTAATTGAAATTTAGCTGAAAATAAATTAAGACTTAACTAAGAGTCAATTGATAATTAATTAAAGTTAATTAAGACTTAATTAGAAGTCAACTATAAGTTAATTAAAATTAACTAAGGCTTAATTAGGAGTCAATTAAAAATTAACTATAATTAATTATGATTTAATTAAAAACTAATTAAGAATTAATTAAAAATTAGTTAGGACCTAATTATGAATTAACTATGAGTTAATTAAAAATTAATTGGGACTCAATTCTAAATTGATTGGGAATTAACTAGGATTTAACTCGGAGTAAATTAAAACTTAACTAAGACTTAATTAAAGTGAATTAAAAGTCAACTGAAAATGAATTATGAGTTGAGTGGAAGTGAATTAAAACTTAACTGAAAGTTAATTAATAATGAACTAAAACTAAATTGAAAGTTAATTAATAATGAACTAAAACTAAACTAAAAATTAAATACATGGTTGAACATTCAATCAAATGAACTCCATGATATTGACATTCATGACATAGCCAACAAGTTAAAACCACTAATTGCACAAAAAAAAACACAAGGTATTGTTTTTCAATCCCTATGGAGGTTTAGATTGTTTGCATGATTTACAAGTTGTTTCATGGCTCAAACCTATTGACATGTAACGAACAATTTGCAATTGGCAAGTCAATTGATGGTTTAGTTATATGAGAAGTTAAAGTTAATCAACATTGTGTTTAGAAATTTGATTTCATGGCCAGTGGGACAAAAGATGGAAGTTGTGATGTTAAAATTCAAATATTAATGCAGTTTACCAAATGTGCATGGTGCCATAAATGGTACACACATTTCTATTTCAAAACCCAATCTTCCATTTGTGAAAAACTATTTTTATCACAAGATAAGAAGGTATTTAATTGTGGCATAGGCAATTTTGAATGTTAAGAGGTGTTTTTCTTGATGTTTATGTTAGTTTACTTGGAAGTGTCAACAATTCTTGAGTTCTTCGAAAATCTGGGTTGTATAAACAAGACCAACATAAAGGGCTTTTTAGCTTTGTGAGAGTTAGTGAAAAAGGTTTTCCTCCTTACCTTCTTGGTGATGATAAATACCCCTTGCTCCCTTGGATTATGACACCTCGCAAGGAAGGCCAATAACATTCCATGTTTGAGCTTTTATATAATAAAAAACATAAATCTAGATGTTCAATAGTGAGCTTTAAAAAACTTTTGTACAAAATTGATCTTAACATCACTTCAGTTCTAGATGTGTTCACATGTTACTATCTTTTTCACAATTATTTTATTGGGCAAAATCAACACGACATAAAAATGTTCTTACATGTTTTTAAACCATAAACAACACAAGATTACCAAAGGATGAATCTACATCCACCATCTACTGATTTAGATGTACAAGTGGTAAGAGAAGGACAAAAACATTATGTTAAACAACAATAAAGGAATTTGGAAATTTACCTTGCAACTCAAGGCAATTTGGTCTAATGCTTACATTAACAACTTTTGAATCTAAAGGTATGATTGAACTCTCAAATTTTCAATGATCAATCACATCTAAATTCTATACTATTGTTTATGTTTTTAGATTAAAAGATATATAAATTGAACTCAAAGTACATCTCCATGAATACAATTGTCATCACAATATAATTTAATGTTATACAACAATTATTGGATCAACAAGTGTTAAATGGAATCACAACTTATTTCAAATCTCATGACATCTATTCCAATGTTTGTGCTTTCATATTAAAAGATCTGAATTTATTTCAAGGTGCATTTCCATGAATATTACAATTGTCATAAAACATCTAGTTTATTATCTATAGCAAAAGTTGCTGAATTTTTAAGTATTATTTAAAATTTCAAATTGTCATCACATTTTTGTTTGCTTTTAGAATAAATGATTTGAATTGAACTCATCTGCTATTCCGTGAGAAGGTTCAATAGCAACATCTCCATGGGATGTAAGATCAATTTAAATTTATTTGTCCAATTTGCCATGTCCATGGGGTGATGTAGGTGTTGGTTGATTATTCCTTGTAAAACATTGTTTGACCCATCATTTTTGTCAATCTAGTAATTGCCTTCACCATATTCATTTGAATTTGATTTAAATTTTCATCTCAACATCATGAGTATTCCAACTATTTTTTAAGAACTTATTTATGAACTTTTTTCTCATTTTCCTTCAATCTTGAGGTTCATTGAAGGAATGTGGTCTATAAAATTTACAAGGGCTTTTGAACTCATCTTTATTACTTTTGCCAAGTTTTAATGGGTAGTAACGTCCTTTCTATGTACACCTATATTACTAACACATCTACCATCATCACATGTAGCTAGTTGTGTAAAATTTTTAGATGGTGTTGGGGATTTTGCTTCTACACGAACTTCATTGTTTACTTCTAGTGGACAAAGTCCTTTTGATTATATCCCAAGGATACAATTGATAGATACAATTCATATGCAACACTTGTGTTGTTACTACCTTATTGTTGTTGTACTAATGACTACCTCAAGAATGATAGGGCTCTGAAATGGAAGACATCATGCAAATCGTTTTGCTATGTCTGAAATTTGGGTGTCAAAGGACTAGTTTTTGTTTTGCACGTGTTTTTGACATTGAACACATTATAGTGTTTCAAGAACACTCTACGAAAATGGATTGAAATCATGAAAAGGAAGAGCTAGGCTTTCATCCACATGAGCTTTGATCTTGTGCAAGAGTTTTAGTTTCTTGATTAGCATAATTAAGGGTATAAATGTTATCATTTGTCCATGAAATCTCAAAAATATGGTGGTTCAAAAATGGGCATGTTGCTCATAAATGCATCTATCATCTCATAGATCATTTTGTTGAATAGTCTTCACAAATTCAATGCCACTCTATCTTGAGGAAGGATGCTTCAATAGTCTTCATTATGATCGGTGCTTGCCATGTAATTGGATTTTTTTAAAGTATTCAATGATGGTGGTCCACTTCTCCTTACAGGCAAAGCCCATTTCTTGTGTATGTGCTCTAGCCAAAACCCATAATAATAGCATAATTTAAAAAAAAATTATGATGGAGATCTCAAAGCAATCCATGGAATCAACCATATCTAGTGAAGCTATATGTTCATCTTTTTTGGCTTGGACCAAGGCTACAACTTCTTGATGCTCCTAGTTGGGCTACTCGGGTTTTTTAATGGACCTTATTTCATTTCCAATGTCGTTAAATCGTTGTGCCTTCTTTTTGCCTTTCTTTTTGTTGTTTTTTGGATTTGCACATGGTTGAATAAAACTATCATTTCCAACTACAAGAATGCTTGTTTGTATGGATTATAATTTGTCATGCTCTTCATATTCTTCTTCAACTACTTGCTTTTGAATTTTGTTTGCATGCACATTGAGTTTCAAATATCAAAGGAATGATGGATGGAATTGTTTTGCTTATTTGGCATGTTAAACAAGGGATCATTGTTGCCATTTGCACCTCATCACCCACATCCACTTGTTTCTGCCACTACAGAATTCTGCATCAACCTTTCTAGCATCATTGTTACAATCAATCCTTCTACAAACTCCGTTGTGACCCTATTTTGCAAGCTACATTGGTGCCATGTTGTTCTTGGTGGTGACGGCAATTCTTATTGATGTGAACAATCCAAGGAGGTCTACTACAATGAAACGTGCTTCCACTTACTACTCAAGGTAGTAGGAGGGATGTGTAGGCTTTGTGTGAACTATCCGAGAACAGTGGCATAAGTTTACCATTGACTCAAATCAAGGGGACTTTTTTCAGTTGTTAGCTAACATTTTGGTTTTCCTCCAAAACCTACAAAATCTTTAGATTCCATGTTAGTTATCTTTGAGCGAACTTTGAGAGATAATTATGCATGCTATGTAGGCAACCACATCACTTTTGAGACATCACATTTCAAGTGTGGCTGCAACTCTGAATTGAACAACACATATTTTAACCAGTCACCTATTATCCCATCTATCTACCTACAAGACTTATCATCCTACCTACCAATCTACCTACCTACCTACCTAATTGACCAATCCTTTCAACAGACTGCCAATGGTTCTGCCCTTTAAATGACATCCATAAGGATGATAAACATTCAACATACTGAATTGGAAACAAATGGTGGTTTAAGTATGGTGAAGTCCAAATACATCCTTCATTTATGCTGCTGCAAGTGTTTTCTTGTGTGGACTTTGTATGCAGAGCTTAGAATGTAGGGGATACCTCAACTTTAGCCCCTTAGTGGACTCCACACATGACCCTGGAGGTACCAAACTTTGCCCCTTTCTGGGTACTACATCCCAATACCTTTGGAAATCTGTGTTTCTTTAGAGAACTCCAAATGACCCTAAAATGTAGGAATACCAAACTTTAGCCCATTAGTGGACTCCTCCACATGACCCTAAAATGTAGGAATACCAAACTTTCTCCCATTAGTGGACTCCACACACGACCCTAGAATGTAGAAATACCAAACTTTAGCTCTTATTCTGGGTACATCCCAATGTCTCTATGCTCGAGGATAGAGGCAACAACCAAGGAGCAAAATAACAGATTGCAATTCATTTGAACCATATCCAACCAAGTAGCAAAATTACAGATCGCAATTCATTTGAGCCATACCAACAGGAACATACTACTAGATTGAGGAAAACCGAAATAATCCATGAAAGGGTTAGTTATTGTCTACAAATGACCCAAGCATAATTGAACACAGATCATTATCCACATAACATGCTGCTCTTTTATTTTATAAACAAACACATACCACCTACAACAACATACAATACTTGCTTATATTATCTTCTTCTACTGGACAACAATCTCCTGCATGTGTCCAGTATCTCTTACTTAGGACAGAGACCTTAACAACTCTTTTTTATCTTTTGTTTTTGTGGTTTTCTTTTTTTCTTGTTTATTGCTCCCCTCTTTCATGCCACTTTCTACAGCCATGGCCAGTGAGAACTCAATAACCTTCAACCTCAAAACCCCTATTGAGAATTCATCTACGTCAACGACACACTAGCACCATGGAATCAACAGTTTACACATCACCCTCCTCTCCAAAGGATTAGAAGAAGAGTTGTCTTGCCTGCAATACCCTCTAGCTGCAAGCATCTCTCTATAAGCACACGTTGCAGTCCTTCCATGGGCGCAACCTTCCATGGGCACAAAGCAACGCTCCAGTCATTAAACAATATCACTGCTGAACACCCAGATCTTCTCCGAATCCAAAGTGGTTACAGTACAGCATGCTGTAATATGAAATAAACAACAAACTTCCTCTTGTGTCAGTCTCTTGACATTATCAGAACCACGTGATGTCAAGGTCACACCCTAGATGCATGGAAACAAATTCCAACCTAAACCTGCCCCTTTCCACTTCCAGCAGGATCCTTGTACATCTGAACCAGTTCCTTCACCACACGCTTAACACTGCCATTATTCTTGAACATCAAACGACGATTCATCTCCATGTCATAGAATCCCTGGTCATAAAAGTCAAATCACCTGGTTAGTCTATGCCTTCAATGTTTCAAAACAAAAAGTCAAACCCAATGCCACTTCACACATACACCAGCCAAACAAACCCACTCCCAAATGACCAATAATTTGTATTTGGGGAATGGTTGAGAACAAGAGAAAGGAATTGAAGTACCATTTCCTCCAGCTCTTCCAGCATGGGATCCCACTCCGATGCAGTCACCAAGTCATCAATGGTGCGTTGCATATCATTGTCATTCTTTTTCAACAACTCCAAGTTCAAACTCCTCTGTGTGAACCCCATTGCTTCAAGGCTTGCTACTATGGCATCCACAGGGTCAGTTTCTGCTGCTGCTGCTGCTGCTTTAATCTGCTCCCTCTCTATGGAGGGACCTCCAAAGTCATTGGAGGGTTGGACTGGCATATCTACCATGGAAAAGTTTCCAAGTTCACTGTTCTCCATATCAGCATCCTGAGCTTCTTCTGGACCCTTCCCTGCCTCACCCATCTGAAAATCTATAATAATGGGTGCAGTCAATTCACGATCTATCACCGGGTATTCAACCTTGTCCGTATCTTCCTGAGGCTGGGTTGCCACAGGATTTGTATCAGACATAATAAGATCATTTTCACCTTGTGGAGGCACTGCAGCAGAAACAGTATTCACTACAGGAACTCCACCTTCAAGCTGTGTGACACCAACACCTGTATTGGCAAGTGTATCAGGTGCAACTACTGGTACTTCAGCTAGTACTTCATCTTCCTTCTCTTGATCTGCAGTATCCTGTCTGGGCATAACCAATGATTCCATCATTTGAGGGGATTCCTCATCCTTCTCAACAACCTGCAAGGCAAGAGCACAAACATCTGGTTAATCTACTTTTGTTCCCATGCAAACCAGAATACCAAAAGCAGAGCTATAAAAGTTACTGAAGTAGCAAAAATTTGTTTCAGAAGTACCTGAATCAGCACCCACACACGATGTCCAAACTTTGGCCCTGCAGGTGCTACCAGGCGCCAATGTGACACATAGCGGCCAGGCCTTTCAGGGGCCACAAGATCAACAGACACTTCTACTTCGTCATCTGGAGCTAGTCCATGCTCTGGCAACTGTAAAACACATATGTCCAGAATCAGTCTCTTCATTTCCTTCTCCAAAGCTAACCAAAATCTGGCATGGAGCACATATGAGAGTGGAAATCAAAGGCCACAGCAAAACCAGTTCTCCCTGTATCCCACTTGTAGCACCTATAATTATAGCAGGCAAAACACATCTGTTTATGAAGGGCTTGTAATTCGATTGACTACCCCTGCACTTTGCAGCAGGTGAAGTTTACTCTGGCCTCAGACTAAATTTTTTTTCATTTTCTTCCCCAGTGCATGTCAGAAAATCCATCCTGTTTCAGACAGGAAGGAAATTTACTTTGCATTACAGATCTATTTTCACAGATCTAATACATTGAACATGTAAGAAACAATCATCTAGCACAAAGAAAATAATGAGAACAAAGCTAAATATCTACCTCAAGTGTAGCTGCATATATAGGTCCCATTTCATCCCCACCAACATGCACAAGTTGAGTCTGCTGTGGCCATGCCAATGAACCACTATTTCGTAGACGCCATATTTTGGTGAACTGGGTGCCAGGTGCAAGTTCAGTTCCATCAAAAATGGTCACATCCTGGACAAATCGGGCATCCAACTTTCCACCAGATCCACCCGACCCAAACAAGCTCACTCCTGCACGAGCTTCTGGTTTCCCACCATAAGGACCACCAGGTCCTCCATGGTGGTGACCTCTTGTAGAACAGGCTGGTCTTCCCCCATAGTTCATGGGATTAGCTGGGCATCGCAGCTGTACATCAGGACAAACAGATCAGAATTAAGCCTGGCATTCACTTATGATCTTCAACCGAGAAAAATCAGTAGAATAGAAATCCTAAAGGAAAATTGCCAGCACACTGTGCACAGAACATCATCAGTGAGTAACTATACCATCGGACCACCAAACACAGGTGGGTGAAGATGTCGTGGGCGGAACAGTGGTCGATCAATTCGATCGTAGTTTTCAGCATGCCCATGTTCTTCGAAGCATGCTTGACACAAGTCATAGTTATGTTCCCTGCACAGTTAATGCACCCATGGATGTCAATATCAAGTCACCATCAGTCAGTGGGTGAGACACCACTGAAAATAGGAAATCTCCTGATCCCACAAATAGACCCAGAAGTTGCTGCTGCTGCACAGACAAGCTGGAGCAGACACAGTCTTGTCAGGAAAGATAACTCACTTTAGGGACTTGTACCGAGGTCCAACAATTGGAGTCATGTTGCACATGTCACACACCACACCATAATGGAGAACTGGCTGCTCCTCTTGGGCAGTTGCAGCAGCAGCAGCACCTGAGACATTGGGTGCCTTGGAAGAGGGGATAGACTGGTCATCAACTGGAGTAGCAGAAGGAGGCACAGGGGCTGCTGCTGGGCCAAACACAGGGGTGCTAGAGGAAGAAGGGTGGCTGAATGGGAATGCAGCTAGAAAAGGATGTGCCAGGTCATCCCTGTTGATTGCAGTTGGGAGAGCAGAAAAAGCTTTTGCAATTGAGTCCATAACCTCTGACACCACCTGCTTCGGAGCATTCTTGATCAGAGGTTCACAAGCTTGCAGAACCTGTGTCACATGATCAGCTGTCTGTTTAGCTGTATCCTGAGAGAACTTCATTGTTGACTCAACAATGTTCTTCAGATTTGGTGGGTTCTGAGGACGACCATGGTGCCGACCATGATGGCGCCCCTGCGGACCATGTGGACCACCACCATGATGATGTGGTGGTCCTCCATGGTGGTGGTGGTGGTGGGGGTGGGGGTGATGACCAAAACGGCCAGTGAATGGAGGAGGAGGAGGAGGTATGTAGTCAGGAGTGGCTGCCATTGAAGATGCCACAGTAGTGACCTGCAACCGGAGAGGATTCAATCCTTGATTCACACAAGCATCCTGCAAATCTTCGTCCCCTGCCATAGTCACCACGTCATTCTCCATATCTGTGTATGTAATCACAAGCTCCAAGGACACTGGGAGCTTGAATGTCTGCCGAATGATATCCTCCAATTGGCTGTAGGACAGATCTGGTCCATTTGTTGAAGGAGATGCCTGCACTGTGATTCGGCGCAGTGTATCGGCATACTTAATCTGGGGAAAAAAACAGGCAGACAAAAACTGTCAACAAAAGAAGAACACAGAACTGGAGTAACAGTCAATGAAAATCTCAGAACAAAGTACAAGTACAAACTGGTTCTTGGAGCAATTCTTGGACACCTAGTCATCCATCTGCTTGAACAACGCCTTCCAAAACACAAGAGTTTTACAAGGATACTGTTATCATTAGAATAAGATGATTACTCTCTCCGGTCACAACAAAATATGGGATCAGACAACAAAAGTAACCACAAATCAAGCACTTGACAATGCAATCAGGGGACGGACGATGTGTAGAAGAAGATCCCCTGACAAAGAAGAAATCCAGCGGCATCAGCATAATGAACCATGCCTATAATATCTGCAATTGCAGGCAAGAGGACTCCTCCAACGTAATCTACTGCTGTCTCAGTACTATCTGCTGTCATTTCCGACCAGTGTATCATCTCTTCTCTAACAAGGCGGCATCTTCCCTCACAGGCTGATGAAACAAAAAACAAACTCCCTTTAATGTTCCTTGTTTCTGCGAGGGTTTGTTGCTTAAGTATGTATGATAAACGAGAGATATACACATCATACATAAGCAACAAACCCTCGCAGACACTAATCGACAGAGCGAGAGCGCGCGAGAGCGCGCGAGAGAGAGATAGAGAGAGTGTTTTGAGTCAAAGAGAGCGGCTCAACGCACCTTTAGCACGAATGTTGTTGCCATGGCTGCTGCGTACTGCTTCAATTATCGGATTCACTTCTTCCCGGAAGTGATATTGCTTCGAAATTCACGCAGACGCAACAAGCGATCAAACTTCTCACTTGAAAAGAAAAGGCAAGAGGGGGGGAAAAAACAACGCAACACCTCACTCGAAAGAACGAAAACCAATTCCTCAAACCAGCACACAAGAGGGAGGGAGTGCGGTAAGAACTCCTAAAGCGAAGCCAGAATTTGCAAAACAGAAGCGAAAACCACTCTCAAACAAGCAAACAAACAATACTTCACCAAATCAGGCTCAAATCGAAGCGAATCAACGAAATCTCGAACCGGAAACTGATGGCCTACTCAAAGAGCTCCTCTGTGAGCTCGATCCTGCAGCAAATCCGTCGAGAAAATCGTGACAAAGGTGAGAGATTGCAACGTACGTCCGTCCGTGTGCGTTCCAGTGAGCCGCACTAAGAGAGAGAGAGAGGGAGAGAGAGAGAGAGAAACAGAGGGTGTGCGAAGAAGCAAGCAAAGGAGCGGTGAGGAGTTTATAGGAACCGGGCAGGTCTATTTCGGGCAGGTCTACGAACTTTATATCCCTATACCCGCTCACCTTGAACATACGTGTTCCCTACGCATTCCCGGAGATTTTTTTTGGGGGGGCCAAAATTAAAATTCATTTTAAAACAAAATTGAAATTTCCCCGATATTGCAGCGTCGGTTCTTCCATCCGTCCCTTGGACGTGCACTCTTTCGTCCGTCGGTCGCCAAGAACTGTTTCCGTCCCTTGGACGTGCTCTCTCTTGTCCTTCAGTCGCCGAGAACTGACTCCATCCAGACTCTCACTCACTTGAGGCTTGGAAGTGCTCTCTTTTGTCCATCGGTCGCCCAGAACTTTCTAGAAAGATCTCCTGTATTACTTCTTCTTCTACCGGCGGTCGGGGAAAGTGGCCTCGAAAGTTCCGCGTTGCCGTGAGTAATACGCCTCGGTTTCTTCGTCGGTTTGTACAACAGTTGCCCCGAGTCGCCGTCCGTCAGTCGCGGTTCAGAGCTTTTGATTCCACTAGTACTCTCTAATAGTAAGAAGGATCTACTACCGACCAGGGATGAACTCGGTTAACTACCGTCAGAATCGATGAATATAAGATGAACGCAGTTTTACACTGTCAGAATTGGATGGATGTGAGATGGCGTATGGGAAACTCCACTCCCGTATTAATGGAGTAATACACTGTCATCGTGGATAGATTTTGAACGGAAGATGGTGGTTCCGTCCTATGGATGACTAAATTAACGAATGATATACTCTTCTTTCATCTGTTGTCTTAAGGCAGTGCTAACTGATGCCCCGGATTTTGACTATTTTAACTCTGTCGTCCCGCACACGTTTTAACTGGCGTTATTTCAGCGCAGCTTAATTACCCGGCAAGCAAAGCAAAGGGAAAAAAAAAAGAAAAAAAAGTATCCAAGAGGGGTTATATATATAATATATAATAATATATTATATTTATATAATAATTTTTTTTAATTTAAAAATTTTGAACCTAAGTAAATGGGTTCTACAATGTGGACACATTTGGAAAAAGGAAGAGTTAATTGTAAATATGTATTGCCCTTTTTTTTTTTAATGCTTTTCATCCATTTATAGTTAAATTTTAAATGTTTGGGTGTCAATTGCAAACTACCCAAATTAGGATTTTTGCATACAATCCAAATGCTAGGCTTTTTGGCATACTATTCTATTTTACAAATACATTATTTTATTTTTATTTTTATTTTTAAAAAATTTGTGTAAGCATCCAATTTGACTTCCAATAGTTGAACCCTAGCCTTGGGTTTGCTTCAAATAAAAGATTTGATGCACACAAATGCAATCCAATTCACTATCCAAATTGTGCACATTGAAACATCATAAGTATGTTGTAGATACATGTACATAATAATAAGCATATTCATGTATAAACTAATAAACAATGGTGTGGTTGCATGAACACCTATTGCTTCCCTTTTTATTTCTTCTCATTTTTAGGTGTTCTTGTTCCCCAGTAAATTCTCCAAAGATTTCATTTGTTTAGTGTTTTAGCCAACAAAAACAAGTTGTAGAAAGGGAATCTCCTTAGAAGTATGCATTAAAAAAGGGACATGATTTGAATGGCTCCTTTTTTCACCCTTTGGTTTTGATGCTTGGAAAACCACTTCAAATAGTTTTTTACAATAAGCTAGGATTTAGGGTGTATAGCTATTGTGGGTTCCTAATATAGTGTTGAATATTATGCTCACTTTAGACTTGGAGTTGAGGCCAAGAAGAATTCTTGGGGGACAATAATGGGAAATTTTGAAAATTTTGGCTTGGTGTTTGATTTCTTATTAAACAATGATTTCTTGAAGGTCAAGGACTTCATGTGTAAAGTTGTTTGTTGGCCAATAGGTTGAGCCTTGGGTGAACCAACACCCACACTTTGTACTAGGACTAGATGAACAACCATTGCACTTGGATGAAGATGAACTAGACTAGAGGTTAATAGATTATGATTTTAGATTTGTTGCATTAGTCTTAAGGAGACCATTGGGCTTTGCATGGAGTGACGTCGTTAGTGTTGTATGGTTCTTGATTTTGAAAAGAACTTTTGGTTTAAGTTTTTTAGTTTTATTTTTATTTCATTGAACTGTGTGTGTGTGTGTGTGTGTGTGAGTTTGAAGATGGTTTTCTAGATTTACAAAATCTCTATTTTGGGAAATTTTTCAAAAATTTGGAGCCTAGTCCAAGTTAAGAAGCAATTCGATTTTATTGGCCCTATATTGATATTGCGTTGAGAATCAATATAGAATATAGTAGCTTCAAGGGATTTTGCCCCCTAGAAACTAGGTGAGATGATTCATCCTAATTTGGTTATTGAAAATTCACATTCATCTTTTGACATTACGATTTCTTTGCCACCTTTTCAAATGTGCACCTAGCTTCAAGTTATTTTGTCACCAATCCATAATTCACAAAATTAAATTTGAAACTATTTTTTCCAAAAATGGTTATGGCAACCATCATACACAAAAATTCATGTAACTGTTTCAAAATGTGACCATGTGATTCAAAACATTCAAATACACACATGTCATGACCATATTTATTTCTTTGTTTGAAATTTTGCACAAATGTGAAAAACAAATATGAAAAGGGAATATTTGACCACTTCTTTTTTTTTGTGGAAAAAACATCATTAGATATATAAAAAATTGAAAATCATGTTGGAACATTTTCCTATTGGTTTTGGTTTGATAACAATTTTTATAATGTTTAGATAGGTTCTTGAAACATGTCATCATTTAATGTGAGATTCTTTTAGATTTTTCATAACCAATAAGATGTTAAAAAATGCAAAAAAAATCATGACAAATTACAACAACATGATAATGTACATTAAAATAGACTTTTTAAAAAAAAATCCCCTTATCTATGATCAATTTATCATACAATATCAATTGTTGATATTAAATTAATGGTAGGACCATTGTGTATAACACACCTTGTTTATATTGCACCAAAAAAATATTAATAGCCTACGTAAATATGTAGGCACATTCATGCTAACATAGTATTTCCCTGATAGCAAGGCCTTACCCTATACATTAATAAAGATCATAAGAGTCATTTGAAGAGATTTTGAGACATCACCTAGTTAAACAATAATTTCTTTCATTCTAGGGGGTGGGTGATGGTTGTTTAGATCATAACAAATGGAAAACACATTTTGCTAGTTTAATTGGAACTTCATTATTTTTTGTATTTTGGTTTTTTCATATGTAAATTTGTCAAATGCAACTTCAAGAAGTAAGTCATGTTCTCCACAAAGGAAAAGGCCTTTTCCCCAAGGAATAAAGGGGTGTTGGAAATTTGACTATGGGCTTTTTTTTTGGGTTATAACTTTTAGTCTTATAATCTCAAATGAAGAATGCAAGATAATTTTAGATATCAACATTTCAAGAGCTTTTCACCATTATAAGAAACATTCAAAAACTAAGTTGAATTTTTTTCCCTTTCACCAATATAAAGAACATTTGAAAACTAAGTTGCAATTTTTCCCTAAGGAAGGAAGAGGAGACTAAGTTGCCTTGGAAAACAATTTCCCTTAAGAAGCAAATTATCGCATGTTTGACAAGAAAATACAAAAACAAATTATGTCCAAAACTTTCATCCCAGGGAGAAGGTAACTTCATCCCTCGTCCCTCAAAAAGAAGGTTATTCAAAAAATTTAACTTTTAATTTTTTTTCATCATTATTTTTTGTTTATAACTTCAAATCAAGAATGCAAGATCATTTTATATATTTAAATTTAAAGAGATTTCCAATGAAAAACATTTGATTTGGACAAATTTTATCCACTAACTTTTTCTTGTCAAAAATTCAAGAACTTACTCCCAAAAAAATTTATTTATGGGGCAACTTACATTCATATAAATCCTATTGTTCAATGTTGCTACTCCTACTTTTCCTATTTCAGATTGGTATTTCCCCCCTTCGTTATTTGTAGGTGTGAGAAAAGTTGTCCAAATTCAAGTTGTTTAGGCTAAACTTGGAAGGTTAATTATTTTTTTCAATCTTTGTTTGTTGATGATTTTTTTTATTATCCATGTTGTTTTTGGGAAATTGTCGTTGATAAAGTATTTGTTTGTTGTGTGTAGGAATTATTTAGACATTGTACATTTTATTATACACATTGCATCTTTTTTTTCCTTTCAATTGGTTGTAAATGTTTAGGTTGATTTTTGGATAGATAGTAGAATCTTATTTTGGAAAAAAAAATATTTATTTATAATTTCTCCTTCATGGTAGTAATGTTTTAGTAGAAAATGGGGGAATCAAGTCAAAATGAAAATTTAATTTTGATTTAAGAAAATGAAACCAATGAAAATGAAATGAACATTGAAAGTAGAAATGTGCAAATAATGAAGAAAATTTTGCAAAAATTACATGTTCAAAGAAAAATTTGGAAAAGCCATAACAAAAATTCTTTATGTTGGGCATTTTATTGTGTGAATGATGGGAAAAAGGTTGAAGCTAGATCTTGTCAAATCATGAAATGTATTTTGTGTTATGATAATGCTATAAATATTTTTAATCCAAAAATTAAAAAAAGGAAAGGTTTAATAACCTATCATAAAACTTATGATATAATTGTTCTGAAGCAACATGTAAGTGCATATCATTCTATAATTGCAAAGAAATTTGAAGAAGAAATTAACAATGAAATAACAAAAAATGTTGAAAGACAACTTACAAAGAAAAGACCAAATGTCCCAACAAGTGCAATTTCTACTTTTTTTTATTGTTAAAAAACCTTTCAAAAAGGATGATGTGTAGGAAAAAACATTTTTGCAAGACTTTGGCCTTTTGATTATGAAAAATAACTTACAATTGCAATTTGCTAAAAGTGTATGGTTTAAACATTTAATATTACATTTGTGTCTTAAAATTGTCTTCCCTTCTAAAACATAGTTCTGTTAGGAAATATTACCTAACTTGGTGGAAAAAATGAAACAAGTATATGTTTTGCCAAAATTGACAAATTATATTTATGCCACAACAAGCTTTGATTTATGGATGTCAACGGGAGCACATGATATATTTGTTCTTGTTATAAACTTTTTGGGATTTGATTAATAACCCAAACATGTAACTATTGGTTTGTTTGAAACAACATAAATTACTTGGTAAGCATTAGCCAACAAATTGATAAAATTGCTTGATCAATATGGGTTAAGAAATAAAATCATTGCCTATGTCAAGAATGAGGGTTCTAATTTTAATATTACGATGATTGCTTTGAAATTTGTTGTAAAATGTGAAGTCCTTAGTTTGGATGAAATTTTGCAAGGTTTTTGTTTTGACAAATTTTTTTCTAAAGCATATCAATATGCTACTACTAATGCACAAGTTTAGAAAAATCTCAAGTTTGTTTTAAGCAAGTATACTCAATCAAATTTGTAGAAATGTATAATTTGGCCAAAAAAATTTGGAAAGGGTAGATAAGAATGGAATAAGGTTTGTTCATATTCAAAACTACCTTCAAAAAAATTAAATATTCCAATGAAAACAAGGTGATTATTTAACCTATTGCAATTTTTTTCCTTAATTTTTTCCATAACTATTGTCATTTTTGTTTCTTATTGATTTGCTTTAATTAAACATTCTAAAATTGCAAATTTAAATTTGTTTGTAGATTTATTAACAAAATCATTATGTTTCAAAAAACTTTACTATTCAAAAATGTTATTATTCTTTGTTATAGTAGGCAAAATATTGTCAGAATAAGTGGAAGAGTGCCTCCTCTTCTTACTTGGCACATCTCTAAATAATTGTGGACTTTTTATCTCTTGTTGTGACTGCTTGTGTTCTGAACTAATCTAGTAGCCACTAGTTGCTTTATGATGCATTACAATCTACCATTACTATGTGCTAAAAATTCAGGGAAGAAATTACGAACCCATGTGCCCCTATAATTTGATTGATGATGATTTTGGGATAGCTTTTGAGTTGTCTTTGTTTGCTTCCAACATTAGAAAAGAAGTTTGTGGTGTTTTGGATTCTTTTCTTTCTTTCAAAAAATGAAAAATGAAAAAAGAAGCTCACAACATGTTATCTTTGATGCTAGACCCTAGATTCAAAAGCCTTCATCTAGTATATTATTTTGTAAGTCAAGAAGAAGGTGTAAATATTGTGAATGAATATGATAGGAGAAATTTGTATCCTATGCTTTTGAAGTGTTATCATCATTTGCATCCAATGATAGAATCTATTGGATGTATAAAACAACAAAAATAGATGATGAAGATTCAAGTTTGGATATTTTTCAATAGACTGCATCCACAACATGCCATCAAAAGAACTTGTCACCAAAGAATTATTGATTTTTAGATGTTACCAAGTGGATCCCAAAAACATCAAGTGTCCTCTTCAATGGTGAAAAATACATGAAACCATGTTTTTCTACAATTAATTGTTTACAAACATTACATGGACATTTGTAGACTTTGACATTATGTGTAACTTATATTTAAATTTCATTATTGAAATCATTTATGCATATTAGTCCAAGTTCATTCCAAAGCTTGCAAATAATGTATGATCAAATGGCTTTGTAAATATGTTAAATGTGAAGGTCCATTCATATAATCCCTTCTAAGTGAATGCTACTAATTCTAAAGTAGATTCTATTAAAAAGTAACAACCAATTTGCCTTAAATGAATAATGCTTATGTTACCAAATTCTACATAAGAATTCAATAAGCATTATTCAAGTAATCTCTACCAAAACATTTTGGTAATAAAATTAGTCACAATTCCCAATTTGAAACAAGGATTTGAAAATAAATTTATTAATTTTAAAAATAAAAATAATAATGCACACTTCACATTTTGGTCTACCACTAAATACTCAAAAGAACAGTGTGAAGAAATATCCAAGTTTCTATCATAACAAGTTGTAGTGGAAAGAATCAACATTTTCTTGATCTCAAAACAAAATGCAAACAAACATTGCGCTCAACTAGAAAAAAAAAGAACCTTGAGAATCCTCAAACGGTGATCTTCTCCAAACATGAAAGAAAATGAAACAAAGCAAGATTCAAAATGTTCAATAACCTAAATCTTCAATATTGAACAAAAAGTTGGTGACATCCCCTTGTGTAGAATTGCATAGGTGTGCATTATACTTTTGGTAGAAGTAGTGTTGGCATCAAGGCAAGTCAATACCCCTTTAAAAACCTCTAATGATCCTTCAAAAGATGGTCATTGTCCAAAATTAACTAGGGCAATTTGCCCTTACCAAAATGGTAGAATTGTCCTTATCAATTGGTGTTGACCAGACTAATAATTCAATCATGAAAATTAGGAAGTTCATAACTTCTCTAAATAGAATCCAAATTTATCATTTTAAATGCCTATCTTATAGTTGTTGGAAAGAGCTTTCCAACGCCATATCATTCTTCCTAATTGAAGGTGATTTGACCTCTCAAATGATAAAAAGATGAACTTATTTTCGTAATTAATTTGATAAGAAAATTTCATGACTCATAATTTTTTCAAACAAATTCCAAATCAAGCGTTCCAAACATCTATTTTATAGCCCTTGGATAGAACTTTATAATGGCATGTTAATTGCCTCAATTGGAGTTCATATATATTTTAAAATTGTCCAAAAATACTATTCAATAGCATATTTGATAGGTATTTTCTACAACTAGTTTATAATACTAATTTTTTTTCCCCTTTAACCTCAACTTGGTTGTGTGAGGGTACATGAATAATTTGTAAAGCACCACTTTAAATTTATTCTTTGATATATTCATTACAAGATAAAATGGCTTTTTTGACCAAAAATTTCAGTAAAAAAAATCCATATGGTTTTTTTACCCCCATGTCCAACTTGACCAAAGTGCCATTCTAGGCAAGTCATTTTGGACCCAACCATTTTGACTAGGTCCTTTTCGTTGGTTTTTTTTACCATGTTTTTTTACTAAACCACCATGACGATAATATAAATTAGGCAAAAACCAAATTTATATATATATATTTTAAAAATTATTTAAATTTTATATGAAAATATTAATTAATTACTTGCCCTACCTATCTTACCTACCTATTCAAATAATAAACCTAATAACTAATTATGCCAAAATTTTATTCATTTATTTACCCACCAACCCTATGCCCTAGGCTTAAACTAGGCCACCTAGCTTAGCCACTTAGGCTAAACCAAACCATTTAAACTATGTCAAGTCCCCTGGGTTAGGTGGTCTAATAGGTTTTGCAATTTAGGTTACTTAATTAAGTCACTTAAATAGCCAAGGTAGCCTAAGTTGCAACTGTGGGGACTTAAACTCCTCACCTCCATATTGAGGAGTCAAGTTTTTAACCGTTGCACCACCACCCCATAAGGTGATTTTTTTTGGATAACATATTGTAATGAACATGATTTTGGATCAACATATTGTTATCAGTTTTCATGAATTTTTTTTCAAAAGATTGCATTAAATGAACTTGAATTTTTTACATTATTGATATAAATAGGTAGGTTATAGGTAAGTTAGCCTAGATAGGTAGGAGGTACCTATTATAAATGCATATGCTTAGGTAACATGTAGGCTATAATCTACTAGGCCTTATAGTACCTATTAGGTCTATGCTTATATTTACATTAAAAATTACCAACGTTCATGTTATTTAGTAAGTTACATAAGTATCTATTAGCCTCTTAATAGATTTATCCTAAGCATACTAGGTAGGTAGCTTAGCCTATTAAGTAGGTTTAAACCAATAGACTACCTACTTAATACTATGTTAAGTTAGGCTATGTACTTATCTAATAGGCTTAAGTTAGGCTATGTACCTACCTAGGTAGCCTAAATTAAATTCTGTACCTACCTAAGTAACTTAGGTCAAACTACATACCTACCTAGTAAACCAGGTGGCCTAGGTTAGGTTGCCTACTTTCTAGGTTTAGGTGGCCTACACTATGTACGTAGTTACCAAGTAGACTTTGATAGCTTAAGTTAGGCTACCTACTTGATAGGCTTAGGTGGCCTATGTTATTTACCTCGTAGGCCTAAACCACATACCTATAATAGGCCTAGGTTAATAGGTACATGGCTAATAGGTTTACTTAGTAAGCTTAAGTCACTTAAGATACCTATTTAAAAGGCTATTTAATAGGTTTAAGCTATGTCTTAAGTAACCTATACTAGATATGTATAGGTTAGGCTACGTCCTAAATAATATATATTAGATAGGTTTAGGCTAAGCTACTTAACTAGTAACATATTACTTAACAAGTAGCCTATTAACGTATTAATTATGTTAGGCTAGATAGGTAATCTAAGCTTAATTTAACCAACTAGCTAGTTATCTTAAATTAGGTAGGTAGTTTAGGCTTAACAAGTAGGTTAAGTCATCAAATGAGTATGACTCATTTAACTAAGTGTCAAATCATAATCAATATGGTCAATTTGACTAAACCCTATATTCCATTCAATATGGCCAATTTGATTAAGCCATGACCATTTTGATGGACATTTGTTCATTTTGATTAGATCTTTAGCTTGACACTTGATTAAAAATGTCACTTTAATCAAATGTATTGGTGAAATGTAACATGTGTTTTTCATGCCCCATACCTTTAGTCAAAATGGACATACCCTTTGGTTAATGTGGACATTTCAATCAAGTTAGCTTTCTAAAAAGTTGTGATTTTTTGTAATGATTAATGATGGACTTGTATATGCTTAGTTCTGGCATGGAAAATAGGATTATTAAATACCTTGATACACTTTGATTGTCACAGGTGATAACAATAGGCTTTTCAATTTGAAAATCCAATTCCTTCAATAATCTTCATAATCGGACACCTTATTTGGCAAAACTATTTGAGTAACATAGTTTTATAGAATGAGTATGAAACCATTAAATAGATAGATGTATTCCAATAATATAAATGAATGAATCAAAGATTTCAAAATGTAGTTCCAAAATAGGGTGGCACACTTTTTATGTCACATTGGACTTTTTGCATAATGTACTTTATCCAAATGCCAAAATGTATGACATAATTATTAATGTGGCAAAAACAAATTGTGGATTAAAATTTCCAATTGGAATAAAAATATGCACATAGCGATGAAATTCAATAAATCTACACAAAACATATAACTTTTGAAATGGAATTATGGATTATGGTTTCAAATCTACATGAAAATTCAAATGCATTTTTCAATATTAGTTCATCTCAAGATGTTTTATAAAGATCGAATATGTGATATGTGTTAAAAAACCAAACATGAATTCGAAAGAGAAATTACAAAAACCTAGATCAACAAATAGTTATGAATTTTTGAATGATTGTATTTAGACCTTATTTTTAAAAGTCCTTAATTTATGTTGGATTGGTGTTTTCTTTTCTTAGCATGTATGTTAGAAAAAATTTTAGTTGGACTTTTGTTCATCTTAACTTTGTTAGTTTATTAATCATCACATAATCGCACTTAACATTGGTTAAGGTTTTTTAAGGTTTTTTTCCGTATTAATTTTTAAATACGGGCATTTGAAAGTGTTACATGATCTACTAAAAATGGACCATTGGGTGAAAGCACATTATGGTGGCCCTCTTTGTGTAGTCACATTATAATGTTTTCCTAGGTGGTGTGTTAGTTTTAAGTTAACCTAACCATGTCAAAACTAAAGAGTTTCATAATGATTCACATATTATGATAAAGCATAACCCAAGCAAGAGAATAGAAAAGAATTTTTTTCTCTTTATATTATTGTGGGTTGGAATATATTTATACAAAAAACATACATGTCACTATATACCTAAAAATGAAAATATATTCCAAAAATGGTTGAAATGATTTAAAATATTTTTGAATTTTTGAATATGCCATCTCACATGTGGTTTTACATCATTTGAATTACTAATGAAATTACATTCTAATGTAATATAAATAAAAGATTGGGTGTGTTATATTGTGTATATATAAATATATTCATTGTTATATATAATATTAAATGGAATTAGCTTTGTGAAAGTCTAAATTATAACCTTTAAACACCAAATGTGTAACCCAAAATTAAATGAATCACATTTGGGGAGGTGTATAATGTAATAGCGGCCATGAAAGTGCCCAAAAGGGGGCCACTAGTTGCTTTCACCTAGTCCCATATCTTGCAACCATCATAAATATTCCATGTCACAAGTATTTTGAAAATTTATTCAAATGTAATTGATTTTTTTTTCATAGTCTCCAAGGAGATAAATATCATTGACATTGAGTATAACCATTTCTAACATGATTGTCAATTGGTGATTGAAAATTTTGGTCGCCCAATTTAATGACCAAAAGTTTTCCATTGTCAAAACTAATCAAATTGAAAAAAATTCATCCTTGAAAAAGAAATGATCAACATTCAACTTGATAGATGAAATTGACATGTCCAAATGGATGCCAACATGACACAAAATAAATACATCACATCATTTCTAACAACCCTATCAATTAAGGTCACATCGTTTTTAACAACCCATCCATTAACAACATAGATAAATTATTGTTTGTTGTTGAATGTTGAAACCCTTAAGCACAAATTAGACTATCAATGTTGGTATACCATGCTTTGGGTGATTGCTTGAGCCCATAAAAATCTCTCTTGAACTTTGTATTAATTGCTTGCAATAATGTAACCTTGGGGTTGTTAAATGTAATCATCCTTTTTAATCATGTCGTTTAAAAGGTTATTTTGACATCCACATGAAAAAGGGTTTGTGTGACTTGAAATACCATAAAGGGTGTGAAGAATGTTATGCTTAGCCACTAGGGCATAAGTCTTGTCCAAATCCTAGCCCTATTGTTGTTGGAGACCTTTAGCAAAAATTCATGCCTTTAGTTTTGTTGAGTTTTGATTTAATAAACCGATTATATATTGTGATGGTTTTGCAATTATGTGGCAAATTTGCAAGTTACCAAATATTATTTTTATAGAAAGATTTAATTTCATTATCCATTGATATTCTTTTATTGGCATTTTAAATTTGTCAAACTTTACATCCTTGGACACAAGGATTTTTGTAAAGGTTAAAATGTAGACATCGATGGCTTTGGATTGATGATCATACCCCAAAAGAATTCCAACAACATATTCATTGTCTATTTTTTTCTATGAATATTAAAATGAACACAACAAGTGTTACCCAAGATGCATAACATGATGATGTTAGGTTTTTCACTATGGGGTAATATTACCAAAAAATTGATAGTATTTACAAATTTTGCCCAAGAAAAACTTGGCAAATGAACAACAATGGCTAGGTTACAACTAATGTTCAAAAAAGTATGGTTATTCTATTTGATTGCCACATCATTTGGGTGTGGTGTGTTCAATTGCATATATTGTTTATGAATGCCATGTTTTTTGTAGTAATGGTGGAAAGCTTCATAAGTGTATTCACCACTTCAATTGCAAAGGACAAAGTGGAGCTACCATTTTGTTTTTGAACAAGGGTTCAAAAAATTTGGAGCATTGTAAAAACATCAATTTTATATTATTTTAAACCCGCCCATATGTGAGTAGTCCTCAATGAACATCAAAATGTATCATACTATAGGGAAAGATGGTCAAAATAAAAGCCCATATCCCATCACTATATATTATCTCCAAATGAGTTTTGGATTAATGAAGACTTTGGTGGGGGTCCTTTCTTGAGCTTGTTTGTTAAGAATGCATGTTTCACAAATTAAATTTGAAGGTTAAAGTTTTGGTAAATGAGTGATAAGCTAATGTTTTGACAATAATGTCATTTTTTTGGTGGATACGACCATGGTGTTGATGCTAGTTTATTTAAATCCAATGAACTTGAGGTTACAACTAAATTGACAAGGTTTGAAAACATGTATAACTTGGGTGAAAAATCATGAACCACGTGACCAATGATTGAAAATTGGTTATTTAACACAAGACATTTTCATTGTAAAATAAAACCCCCATACATAAGATTTTACAAATTCCAAGCACATAAATAACATATTCTTTTATTGGTTCATCAAAGTTATACAACATGTGTACTTTTCTAGCAACCATGTGAGTTTGCCCACCAACTAATTTGATAATTATCTTGGATGCTACATTTATTACTATGTCCAATGTTTTCTAATCCCTAATAACTCAAGTTGATGTTCTTGAATAAAAAAGCTAGTCATGTCGAGCATTTTCATGCACACTTGACATGTTGAGATTTAAGATTTTAACAACAAGGCCATCAAATGTGTAAGGATAATCAACAATTTGTCAATTGTAAAAAATTTCACCATGAATTTTAGTTAAATTTACATTTGCATTATGTACACCACCTTGTTTGTGCAACTCAGTTTGCTTACATAATATTTTTTTAAATTTAAAATATTCATGCATGTAGTGAGTTGGCAAGTCATGGCATTACATTCACCACAACTAATTGGGTCACATTGGCTTGTGGCCTTTGCTATAACTATCACAAAAGTATCCATGCCCCTAAGGTTCATATGAACATGGCTCATTGCATTTAATGTAATGATTTACATTTAAATCCTTATGTTCCACTTTGTGGATATCTTTGATTTTATAACATAATTCTTCTTGAAGCATCGTGGTTGTTAATTTAGTAGTAAAAGAGGGCATTAGTACAATTTGATACATGAGACAATTAGTAAGGACTTCCGAATTATTTGGAAGTGTGGACAAAATTTGAATGATTAGCTCACTATTTACCACTATCACATCAATGTTCACAATTTAATTTAGTATTATTTTTATGTGATAGAGGTAGTGGTTAACTTTTCCATCTTCTTCCAAGGAAAAACTATTCAGTTTTTTTTTCAAGATAATATTTGTTGTCCTCTTGTTGTTTTCAAACAAGTCATGAAGAAATTTCTAACAAATTGATAGTTTTGTCACATTTGTGATGTGAGCAATTGACACATCATTCATAGTAAGGTTGATGATGGAAATCACATTTCTTTTTCACCTAAACACATCAATTGCTATTGTTTGATCAACTTAAATGACAAGATTACCCGTAATCTAAAATATTAATTTGATCAAAATATTTGCATCAATTTCAACCAATTCCCACAAATCATTTATTTGCATAATATTTTTTATTATAACCTATTAAACATTGTAATTTGAAGTTCTCACTAATTTGAGAATTTAGGAACAATCATTTTTTAGTTAAAATGAGATAATTTAAAGACTTCAAATGATTGGAAACAAAAAAAATTAATTAATGTAACCTTACTCACATTTAAACCAAACTATGGATCATAACATCATTCTAATAGCATAAAGAATTGTATCTTGGATACACAAACATGTATTATTTGACCAGTGCTTGCAAAGCAAGAAGCAAATGTATATATACATTTTTGAGTGATTAAACCTAATCCTATGTGTATGAATCAAGATTAGATATGAGAAGACCAAGATGATACTCTAATTGATTCTTAATTAATCGTGTTTAATCATTAATGACCTATGAACAACATGATTATTATTTTAATTTCATGTTAATTAATTACATGCATGCAACTGGATGGATGTAATTTTCCAACATTACCTTGCATCAATGATGACACATATTCATGTCTTATTTGACAAAACCATGATTTATCATGAGCCATTTGTAAGGTCAACTTTATGGTGTCACTCACATCTATCCAATAAGTGGTGTCTATTGAAAATTTGACATTAGACTATTGTGTGACATTATTTAGTAATTTTTTAAGGGGAGAATTTGCTTCTCTTGTTTCTTTTGCTCTTTCTTTTTAAGAAATGGTTTTTTCTTTAAGCTTTTGTCCTTCTTCAAAGTCAAGTTCTTCTTCAAGTGATGATGAAATCTTCTATGACATGGATCAAGAGGCTACAATGCTCTTTCATGTGAGGTTTATTGCTCGTATTTTTGGAGACTTGTTCATTACAATAGAGATGGAGGGAGGGGGTGGGCATTACACGGACCAACTACTAGTGTTCGGGATGTGCTAGCCATACTACGATCCACCCCAACATTATTCAAAAACTTGACTAACTTCACTGCCATAGAGTTTGAGGACTTGGCATCCATTGTGGTGCCTACAATCATCTCCATGCATGGTGTATAGGTGAAACCCTTATTGTTTCTAGGAGACGATCAAAATTAAGCCATGAACAATGTCTTTTAAACTTTGTTTTTTTCCTCAAACATGACAATGTCACCAACTATGACTATTTTCATGTGGAACTAGACAAAAAACTTAGAGTGTGATGATGTTCTTTTCATTTCATCTTGCATTAATTTTACACTTGTGGATGTGATTTGTTGGCCTACAATCCATGAGAGAACTACACTAAGGTCCTATTTGTATGAGTTGCCAAGATGCATCAAGTTCATTGATGGAACCCTAGTTGAGATTTGGAAAACTTGGCGAGATCTAGGTTACCGGACTTGGTTCAATGGCCACAAAAAAAATTATGCTATGAATAACACAATTATTCTTGACCACAGAGGCTTGTTTATCTACATAGATTTTTGCTATCCAGGATTTTACCATGATGTGAACATTTTTCGACTCTCTAACATCTACCAATAATGGTGGCAATATTTCACTCATGACGATGAATACTTTAAATTCCTACTTGGGGTCTCGGGTATATGGGAGAAGAAATGTTCATAATGCGAAGGATTGGGAGGCAGGAAATAGTTCCCAATGTGGACATGGATATAGTGCATGCATACAATAAGATGCATGTTGGTTACTTGGTGCATGTGGAATGGGGTATTGGAGGGCTGAAAAGAAAATGGAGAAGGCTCATGAAAAACTTTGATAGCACAAAACCAAAATGTTCACACCTCTTTAAATCTGGAACCCTACTCACTAACTTCTTACATAAAAGGAGGATGGAACTCACATACGAGGTTATTGGTGACCATCTTCTTAATCTTGAAGACCACGGATGGGTTAGGGACTTCTAATTACATGTGTAGGCAAGCTCTAACATGTGCCGTAAATTCCTCCTCTTAAATTATTCATAGCTCCTAAGTTGCTTTCAAGTTTGAAATCTTCACCTTGTTTTTGCATTCATGGTTGATGTCCATCTTTGTAGCCAACAATGCATCACGAATCTTCAAGCTCACTTCAAAGTGAAATGCCATGGTTATAAAACTCATGGATTGGAGTTGCAACATTTATTGTATAATCATTAACCTTTCAAAAGGCCCTATGTTAGAACTAGGTGGAATAGTTGGCCTAAAGGTTAGGCTAGGACAATTTGCTTTAATGGAATTTGGAAAACTAGGAAAATTAGGACTTGTTACTATTGTATTTGGTCTCCCATCAATAAAATCTTATATCCACTCGAACACGTTTTTTGTGGCATGACTGTTTGTTGCCTTTAATTGTGCCAAGACCTTGTTAGATTGTAGGACTATTTTCTTAGTCCCCTTTTCATTAGAAATGTTAGTCTTAAGATCCTTTGAAGCATCTTGCATTCGGTCCTACAAGGTGTCCTCGTGAAATGGTGACTTCGGGTAAGTAATCACATAGTCATTATAGACTACCTTCTAAATAGCCATTGGAGTCAACTATGTGACCTACTTTTTCACACTAGAATAGGTTGCAAAGTGGGTGTTGTAGCTAGTGGCCATAGTACTCAAATGTGAAGATTCCACAACAGTTTTCTGCATTTTTTCTTTCTTAAGTCCCTTTTGGTTCAACTTCCAAACACTTTGACCTTGGGAAAATTCTAGGCTTTCTTGGGTCATATCGAAATCCTCATTGAATGTTGCCATATCTACCATGTAGATAGACACATTCCCACTTTCAAACCTCCTACTCATTGGATTGTAAACCCACAAAAACATTTCCATGACTTGCAACCCCTAACAAAAGTTCAATGACCACATACACGCCATAATGAGCCCCCGCAGTCCTAGTAGGTGCAATTCCACGACCCACATACCCAACTAGAAGTTCAATGACCCAATGTAGATGATATATAAATTACCCTAGGTATTTAGTAGTTCAAATGTGGGAACAAATGACCAAAATTGAAATTCCAGGGAGTTGCAGACCTCACTTTAACTCAATGAGGACCTTATACTTAAAACAAATCCTCAAATGTACACAAATGAATACCCCAAGTTGCAGACTTGATTTTGGTTCAATTCCAATTTTAGTAATTCAACTTAGTGATTAATTGATCATTTGTATGGACACAGAATTGCAGACCTATAAATGGTTCAATTGACAACCTTAAAACCTAAAAATGCATGGACCCAATTCAAATGAAGGATACCCTAAGAGGATTCTTCAATCAGGAAGTTCAATTAAGGTTTCAATAAGTCAACCAAATGGTCACATGACCATTTGTGTGGACCAACAAAACTACAAACCTTGATTTTGTTTGATTTCATAGATAATTGTTCAAATTGGAAGCACAAAAAAATTATAAAAAAAACCCTCATAGCTCCATGAACTCTGGACCCTCAAAATAAGTGGTCAGAAGTTCAATCAAGGTATCAAAGATGAATTGATTTGGACCCACAAAGTTAGAAACTTCAACCTCAATTGATTGGAGTGGGTAGAAGCTCAATGAGCTACACAATTTTTAAAAAAAAACCCCCATAGTTCCATGAACTTTGGACCTTCAAAATAAGTGGTCAAAAGTTTAATTAGGGCATCAAATTTGGAATTAGGTGATCACATTTCAATTGAAGTGGACCCATAGAACTATAAAAGGTTAAATAGCTAGAAACTCAAATGCATGATCACATAAGTCATTCATACAAAACCTAAAAATTATAGACCAGTATGAAGTTCAAATAGGTAGTTAGAAGTTCAAATTTGTGATAGTATAATCCATTCATACATAGCCTATGAACTTGCAAGTTCATTTACAAAATTGACAACCAACTTGCATTTACAAAAATCAAAAGTTGTCTTGTTTTTTGGGTTCCATCAAGTTTTGCATATGTAAGCAATACTTGAGGCATTCCACTTCAAATTACAACCTCTCTTTAAAAGAGTGCCTTTTAAGACGCAACCACTTAACATTTTGATGAAAAGATAGGTTTTCACTTTTGACAACCTCAAGAGCTTGCCATTCTAAGCTTTGACCCATAGATGCATGTCATGCCTTATATACACAATGTAATCACCATAACATAAATGGGTCTTTGTGCAAATGCAAGTATGCTAGAATTTTCCCAATGATTATTTCATTAAGGAGAGGTAGTAGTAAGCTTGAATTGATATAACTCTAGATCTCCACTTTAGGGCTTTGACAAGGTCTAGGCAATGGCTTCCACTTGAATGATTGGAAAACCCTATAATGGAGGAGTTATTGTACTAATTAATAGAACTTGGTGCAAAACACAGAAACAAACCATAATGCCAAAAGAAACACTCCCTAAAGAAATAGATAATGAGTGTGACATTTGTAAAAACTTTCGACATCTTTTTCTTGGGCATGAAACATGTTCTCAAACAATTTTAATCAAAGCTGCTAACCTCACTTGCAAAAATTGAAAAATGTGAAACTCTAAGTTGCACAAAAAATGTCAAAAGTGTCCCTCCCTATGGCACTCCTTTGAAATGCAAAGCACTTGGGCTTTTGGCACTCAACCACCTCACTTGTTGCCTTGCTATATTTATCCTTGTGCTTTAATGCAAGCACTCACATTCAAAGAACAAATATTCTAATCAAATGCATACAAGCAAGCTCTAACTATTGAGAATGAAAAGAATGAAAACTCCCGCATAAGTGAAGCTTCTAGGCACAAAAAATTGCGTCAATGGGCAAAAATTGGGGACTAAATTATTTGACCTTGAGTTTTGGTGCAAAATCAAGTTTAGCACCTCGTTCAACCCCATTGTATTTTTTTCACACCCAATTTTGGGTTTCATCCCCAATTTTGGCCAAATTGGGGGTTCTCATACCCTCTTTCAACAACCTTATGGATAACTTTATTGTCAAGCAAGCAAAATGTAATATTATTGGGATAAGTATGGGTGGGACTCAAAGTGTTTCCAATGGAAAATATAATAACATGGCTTGTCAATCAAATTTTGAATGAAGTCAATGTCACAATGATTTGAAGAAAATGGGCTTAGCTTTTTTAAATTGGTGCATGATACCATGAGTGTTAAAAGACCTTGGAAAAGAAAATGAATACTTCTAGTTGGCTAATCATAGTAATCGGTCACACATTGATTGCTATCGATCGATTGACCATATCAACCATAGTGATTGGTTCATGTGTGACATTTAAGTGTTCATTTATTGTATATTGTTTAATAATTTATTATTGGTGGGCAAGGGGCAAACATTTAACATTAAATTTGAATATGATAAATAATGACATTGTCCCAAATATTGTGAATAACTAGAATTGCTTTTATGATGAAAGCTTTGATCACCTTTTTTTTCTTCTCCCTTTTGGTCACCATTTGCATCTTCATGGAAGAAGCAGGTGGGACTCCAAGTAGCACTTTACAAAACTAAAATCCACTTAGATAAGACAAAGTTTTGACTTGGGAGAGACAATTGGTCCCATGCATGCATGATCTACTTACCTAAAGTGGACTCCAACCCCTACCCATTTCCTTCTCAGCTCAACATCATGTGGGGTTGCTTGCACCCACTAGTTTCAGAAGACAACAGTTCAGAATTTGTATCACAAAGTCTTTTTTGCCATTGCCCCAACATCATGAATTCATTAATAATCACACACACAATAACATGTTGTCGATGAATGTGTTAAGAGTGTTTTGAGTATAGGTTTCAAGTTTCAAGGTTTTGTTTAGGATTCATTCTAATTTAGCTCGTTTATAGGCTGAAAGTATCATAAGTATTCTCATAAGTATTCCTAGTTATACATAAGTATTACCATGAGTACAAGCAAAGAGAGAAACAAAATTACTAAATCTTAAATTAAAATTTTCAAATTAAAAAAACCAAGTTGCAATTTTTTTTTTAATTGTCACTAGTTTGAACCATTAATAATTGAACTACTTTAAACTTTTGAAATTTTAGTTTATTTGTCAATGTGTCAAAGTGAACTTAATCATCCTAATGATGTTTTCTTTTTTTTGTGGTGAAATTTCACATCTTGGCAAAAAAAAATTCAGAATTTTTTTTTCCCTTAAAAACGAAAAAATTATGATTTTCAGGGATTTTAACCAATTTTCGAAATTAAAAAAAATAAAATTAGCCAAATGTATACCTAGGCACTTCCTAAGTTGCCACTAGTACCAGCACTTTTGTAAAAATGCTACAGCCCAGCTAGGAAGGTTGCCATTTAATAATGCTAATTAATAATGGCGATCCTCACAAGTGAACGAACTCAAGGAATTTGAAAGAAAACCCCTGATCCTAAACTATTACAAACAAAACAATGACATAAACTAATAGCCACCAAGGCACCGGGAAGGATGGATGGTGGGTGGATAAGAAAACTTTTCCGTTGAGCTCCGGTCATTAGCTAACCAACCACCATGGTTACCTAAGTTTTTGTTTTCACTATCCACCAGGGTTTTTTATTCCCCCAATTTTGTGATACTAAAAACTTGGCAATTGTTTCCAAAAAATTAGCAAAATTAATTAGTCAAAATTCACACTAGGGAAAAAAAAAATCCCAATTTTTCAGTCACAAAAACACAACACAATTTGTTGAAAAGAAACATTGCTACCTCATACATAATACCTTCCAACAATCCATTTACCTATTTTACTTATGTACCAACCATCCACATGTCTCTAGTCACATTAGTAGCAAATTCTTATATTACAAATGAAATAATATTATTTATTATTAATATAGCAAATTAATATTAATATAATATTATTATATTGGATTTTCATAGAAGAATTGGGCCTCTTGAGTGCCCCACCTCATTGGCCAGGGAGGATTTCTATTTCCAATTGTGTTGGTCACCATTTTTGGCCTTTGGTTGGTTAGTGGCAGGGACATGAATTGTGAGAACATAGTTATTGAATTTTCTTAATAAAAACACCAAAAAAAAGTTGCCTTGTCAAAAAGAAAATTTTAGAAAAATCTTCTGAACCCACCCAGTTTCATAAAACAGTCCACAATTTCCACCCACTTTCTTTATTCATACAATCAAATTGGGGATGAAACTAGGATTAGAGGGTCAAACTAGGACCCAAATTCAAGATGATGTTAGTAATAATAACTCTATAATCCAACATTTTGGACCAAAACATAAAAGAACTGGTAGAATTTTTGTAGTGTATGTGGAGGGCACTTTTACCCTTAGTAAATTTTTTTTCCTCAAATGAGGAGGACATCTTATGCAAAAGGTTTTTCACATTGAAAATGTTGCTTGATCTTTATACAGGGTAATGACCATTGTTGGGCAGTTTTCTATTTTTTTTCTGAAAACAATCAGGTCTGGGTATTAGAATGTTTCGAAAGACCCGACTCGAATTTTTAAAAAATTATATATTTTTTCATGTTTTAAAGACTCAAGCAGCAGGGTTTAAAAAAATTGTAAAAAATAATTTCATCCAGATTTTAAAACACTAGTTCTCACATGCCTTATACAAGTTAGTTTTCACATATTGGTTATTATAAATTTTATTATTTCAATTTTTAATTTGTAGTTTTTTTATAAAAAAAATTGCACAAAAAATTTGATTTGATTTGATTTTTTTCATTTCAACATTTTATATGTCCACTATTTCATTTTGTTCAAATGAGTCTTCAAATTCTTTTAACCCTCCTTCAAAACTTAAATATGTTTGAATTAACTTTGTTAAATTGGAAAGTGGTTTACATCCAATTCTAGAATCACTTGGCCAATTTTTGCTCACAAAAATCAAATTTTCTATATTTTATGATTGTAAACAACATCTCCAGAGGTTTATAAGTATGCATGTTAAAGAAAGAATTCTTTATGTTTCAATTTGTGACCTTACAATGCTTAAGATTTGATGGGCCATTTGGGGAGGGTGGCGGGAGGGATGCACATTTGCATAGTTTGTGATACATTATACATGTCAATTATTGTCATGAAATTTTGTGTATGAAATTACTTTGTGCCTTATTTGTAAAGGGGAAGCCTCAATCAATTCCTTAGCTTTGAAAGCAAAGTTCACTTCATCCTTTCACATCAAAGACCTACTTGAACCTTTTGGTGTATTGGTGGGTGTTAATTCACTCAGGCCTCAATTATAACAAGGTAACACCAAACATTGGCCATTCTCAATGTATGATCACATTGAGTGGGGACCAAGATTGGTTGGGTAGGATATAATATTGAGAGAAAGAAACATGTATTGACTCTTGATGGCTTTTCATGTTCTTAATTTTTCTTTCACTCTCTTTTCATTGCTATTTATCATATGTGTTCAATACAAATGATAATCAATTTTGCTAATGTTAAAAAAGAATCAATTTTGCTCATGTTAAAAAAGACTTAGGTTGTTGAGTTCTTTAGTTGAGCTCCATATTGTTATCTAGTACAAATGACAATCAATTATGCAAATGATAAGAATGGTTTTGGTTGTTGGGTTCCTTAGTTGAAGGTGAAGCAACATGACAATCAAGTAGGAAAATGATAAAAAAAAGGACATATCTTTCACATTGCTTCACATTACTAATGATGTCTAATTATGTAATGATAAGAAAGGCTTGGGTTTTATGTTGCTACACACCGCTAGTGAGGATCCATGATTTTTTTGTGATTAATTTCCGAAAACAATGATGGTTCTTGTGAAAGGATCTGACAGGAATCTCACAACTTTGCTTGAGCTCAAGTCCAAATTTTCATATACACCCATTGCAGAACAGAATTTCAATTGTTTTTACATTGTCAAAATTTGTGAGGCATGAAATGGTTTCAACATCAATTCCAATAAGTTCATGTTTTTTTTTAGGGTCCCCAAATGTGTTAAATCAGTGATCTTATGAATGTGGATTTGGCCGAAAGATTGTCAAGGAGAACAAAGTTCTTTGAGCTTCATGAAAAAAACTTCACAAACTGATGAGGAAACTTTTTCCAATTATGGGTCTGGGAGCAAGTATCTGGAGAAAGAGATAGTGCCCTTACATTCATGAGTATGTGATGGTATTTGTGAAATTGATCAATGGGTCCTCCTTTGTCATCTCGTGTATATTGAATTTACTTCAACATTTTCTCTTTCCTTTTCTTCTTCTTCTTCTTCTTCTTGACAGATTTTGTTGTTGTTGTGCCTGAGTAGCAATTTTGCACCTCTGACTGAAAGAAACTTCACAACCATGGGCGGTGCACTAGTTCCTGATCTGGAAGAGTCTTGAGTGCACAGAAGAAAATTTTAAAAATGTTAAATATGGCAGAGCTCTACAAGTGCATGAGATCATTCCTTGCAGACACAATCCAGAGCAAGATTCGACAAGATGAGCATCCATGGTGAAAGTACAGATGTGGAGCTGAAATAACAAATGACTCCAGATTTCAGTGTCCATTTTGTGAAGCAATTTGAGTGTGCAATGTGAAGAGATTTCCGAAGAGAAAATTTTAATTCAGCAACAAAAAATTATCGAAGAATCATTCATCGTCCACATCTGTGCATGGTCTGCATTAATAAATTGTTATTTTCTTTTGCTTCAACCAATGTGGTGGTGATGTGTTTTGGTAGTAAAGGTCTTAAAAAAAGCTCTTTACAATGGAGAGGAGATGAGTGGAACACCAGAGAACATGAGAGAAAGAGATGCAGGTTTCATGTTGGCTCAGTGTGTATTGTTGAATATTGAAAACGGTCGGGTTACTATTACAAATGCACAAAAAAACAAGATGTGTTTTTTCATACTTATTCCTCAAAATTCTACAAAATCAATGAAACTACCAAACCTTGTTATATAAAAAAATAAATTGATGTTTGACGAAGACGTGATGAAGATCAGTTGGAGGTACCATACTAGATACAAGATGGTGAACTCTGAAGTGGGTATCACTTAAAATTGTTTTGTTTCCTTCTCCACAAGAAGCAAAAGCAATGGCAACTCCTTGAAATAGCATCAGCTGAATTGTGTGTTGTTTTGTGGAGTTTGTTGAATTCATAAGGAAGGAAGCATGCAATGAAGCAAAAATAGCACTTGGGTATGCACAACATTTTTGAATGGAATTTGTGTAGTATACTTTGAGGAGGGTGGAATCACTCTTTGTATTTTCTAGGTAATTTTTGGAGGGTATTATTTTGCTACCTAATTCTAAAGGGGATAAATGCTAGTATCTACCCTTGTTTATTGGCCTTGCCCACCAAGGCAAGGATATTGTGTTTAGATTCATTGTGGAGTATATAGTAGCTTAAAGGATTTTGGCCCCTAGGTAATAGCCCAATTTTTATATGAGGATTTTTAAAAGATGATATTTTGGATCATGTTGAAACTTGAGTTTAGTTATAATACCTTGAAGGATTTTTGGTTTCTTTTAGGGGATTTTTTTAAGATTATATTTTTTGTATGGTGAGATATTTGACTTTTCATAATTTCTCAAGGGGGGATTTTGGCCCTCATGCAATAATGTCTATTTTTATATGAGGATTTTTGAAAGATGATATTTTGGCTAAATTGTGTTGAAACTTGAGATTAGTTATATCATTATAATATCTTGAAGGATTTTGGTTTCTTTTAGAGGAATTTGTGAAGATTATGTTTTTGCATGGTGAAATATTTGAGTTTTCATAATTCTTAAAATACTTTAAAATGTAAATGGCAAGGCCAATGTATGACACACCCCTTGTTTATAATTGTGGTAGTTTTGGCAATTTATGAATATTGAAACTTATTTATGAATAGAATATAAACTTCTTCAACCATATTTGTTGAAAATTAAAACCCATTGGGTTACCTTTGTTTATCTTATAAATATTTTCAAGACTTTTTGGGAGTCTTTTTTTTTAAATTATAAAAATGTCTATAAAATTTGACCTTCAAAGGTAGTACACAAATTATCTTATTTTGAGCTGATGTCATTTTGGTAAGAATGTAAGTGACCCATTTGGGTGGGTTTGCAATTTGTATCTTATGCAATTAGGCACATGCTCAAGGCCCTAATGCCCAAGGCCCTAATGGGGGGGGGGGGGATTCCTTTTGTGACTTTGGTGCATTTTTTTCATAAAACTTCATTGTATAAGTTGCATTTTTTGATTTTTTTTGGGGTTTTCAAGTGGCAAATTTTCACCCCAATTTGCTCCTTCTTACATGCCCCCTCTCCACCCCCCATTATGCCTCCATGTGTATATAAAAATTTGGAATTATTATTATGAAAATTATGCGTAAAACATGTTGAAAATGAGATTAGAGGTAAAAAGCATGCCCAACAATAACCCATGTTTGAGCCTTTATCAATATTTAGCTAATCTAAGGTGTAATGTTAATTCCTCCCACATCTTCACCCATAAAGCTTGAAATATGGACTAATTAAAGTGATACACCACTTAAATCTTACTACTTGGGCTAATCAATTGAAAATATTCACATAATTTTACGACCATTATTGCAAGGCAATTTTTAAATGAGCTTAATTATAATCACGAAGTAGTTTTACATTTTTGACTAGAATATTTCATCCAAAATAAATTGAAAATGCCATTTTACTTCTACCTTTGGGCACTCTTTAATGTGTGAACTTGCAACCTAATTTATTAAGTGTTATGTCTATTAACCAACCCAACTATTATGTATGTACATGATCATTGCAAAAATTACCAAAATATTGATATTATGATCTTAAATAGATATACTATTTAAATAATTTTCTTACACAACAATTTTTTAACATCATTTTGAAAGAAATATTTAAGGCTTTTTCTCTCAATTTTGTGATCTAAAAAAATTGGCAAAATTTCCTCAGAAATGAATCAAATTTACATTAGAAAAAAATATTCTCCAAATGCTTTCAAAAACATTTGTTGAAATAACACTATTTTTGTTAGGGAAAAAAAAATCACTAATGACAAATTGACAAATTTGTTATGGAAAGGATTAGACTTTCGAGATATTCCTATCTAGTCTTAAGTAGAGTTGTAATGTGGGAGTAGTAAATCAACATAGTGATGGTAGTATAGCAAATCAACATATTGAAGCAAATTGACATAGTTAGCAAGAGACTTAGTCTAACAAGCCAATACAACAAGTCAATTTGATGGTAGGTTAACTAGAGTCAATTATGCAAGTTGGTATGACACATAAATGGTTACAATTACCTTGGTTACAACTACCTTCTAGAGTATAAAAGGGGAATTCAACAAAATTGAAGAGGTTGATTGTAGTTGTTATTGTTGTCCATGTGAAAGGGGAGTTTCTTGTGAATTTTGTGAGAGCAAAAGAGAGAAGACATAATAATGGAACTCAACCAACCTTAATTGGAATATGATAATTTCTTTAATTTCTTGTTTTTATAAATGCATGCATTAGGAATTGTAATATTGTTGTAACATGTGTGCAATTTGTTTTCTATGTCCTATTTAGAAATCTTCACATGGTATCCATTCTAATCTATCAAGACAAGGACCTAAAAGCTATACAAGAATCCACAAACAATATTTTTCAATCTATAAAAATGTATCATTAACAAATTTATATTAAAGGTTTAAAGCGATATATTTATAATTATGAATTTAGTAATAATATTTTAGCATCTTCTCATTTCTTTTCATTTCAAAGATCATAAGTTCTTGTTAGAAACTTCAAAATTAGTTTTAAATGTTTAAAATATCAATTTAGTTTTAGATATCTTTCCTTTTTTGAAACACACACACACACACACACACAAGAGCATTCACATTTATTCAAGATTATTATTTCCAAATAGATTCTAATTTGTGATCCATATAAATAAGTTAAGTTTTCTTATAAAACATGCAATGAAATTCATCTATGTTAATTTCTTCCAATATTCAACTTTTGAGTTTTGTTATTCACAATTGATTGAAAACATGTGGAAACATGGCTATACACAAAGGGGAACATAGGACACCTTCAAAACTTTATGAAGAATTCAAATTCATCTATGTGGGGAGGGTTGTGGATGAAATCACATGAAAGATGTGCATGTGGTATTGACATGGCCTTTTAAGACTTAGTTTCATTACAATCCACCTAGGTCTTAAATTTGGTCAAGAATGGATTGGGATGGATGTGACCTAAACAAAACAAACCCTAAACCCTAAACCCAAATTTTCACAACATCAATTTTTAATTTTTTTTCATAATTTCATTGTTATTGGTAATGCCCAACAATTTGAAAGCTCAAGTTTGGTATTATTCAAGTAATGGCCATGGGGAGGAGGACATGGTCGAGCAATAGGTGGCCATAACTTGGGGGGTCTAACTAATGGCCATTGTGGATGTAATTGACACTAGTGAGAGATTGTTGTGCCACATCATTATGAACTTTGTGTAATTTTTCAATTAGCTTTGGTATTTGTTTAAACCCTAAACCCCTAAACCCTAAACCTTCTCACATCCCAATCTAGTGGAAAAAGGTTTTGCTCTTGTCTTCAAATTTGTGATAACAATATTGTATATACAACATTGTATGTATTAAGTTTCATTAAGGTACCTATTGAAATTCATTTCATTTTCACATGGGGAAATTTTTTGCACTATGGCAAAAAAAGAAAAATGGAAAATATTGGAGTTCTATTTTAATGAAAATTTGAATTAAAAAAATTGGCTAAACTTTTGAAACCAAAAAAAATTAGGAAAAGAAAAAAAACCATTTCTAGGCTAGTCTCAATAGAAATGGTCGAGCGCCATTTTGTAAGGTAAGGTGTGAGAAAATCCTATTAGGGCAAGTCAAGTGACACACCCAACAACATAATGGGCAAGGGCAAGACCATTCCATGACATTTAGGTATTCTCAATGTGTTATAAGCTATATCCAGTGTTGGGTGGTTTTAAGGGGAAAATAGGGTTTAGGGTTTAAGGCTTGGAACTCTGGGTTTAGGGTTTAGCCAACATTCATATCCGGCTAAACCCAGGTATGTATGACATACCCTAATAATGACCACCCAATCTATACCAGAAAGGTTGGTTGTGACCTACCAAGGTACATACCCTAATTCTTATCTGGCTAAACCCAGGTACATACGACATACCCTAATAGGACCCAATCTATACCAGAAGGGTTGGTTGTGACCTACCAAGGTACATACCCTGATTCATATCCGGATAAACCCTATATATATATAGCAGACCAACACTATCAGAGAAGGCCAGGGAAGGCTTCTTCCTATACACAAACCTGAGACAAACCCAACTGCACACAAACAAACCTTGGGTCAAAGGGTGAGTGCCAAAACTTCCATTTATAGGGTTTAGGGTTTTTCAGAAAAAGAGGAAATGGGTTCCCCTCACACACTACTAGCCTACTCTCAGAAGGTCTGTTGCTTCAAAAAAAAGAGAAAAGGGATAAGAATTTTGCTAGGAGGAGGGTTTAGGGTTTAGGGTTTTGGGCTTTGGGGGGTTTAGGGTTTAGGGTTTGGGGGGGGGGGTTAGGTTTTAGGGTATGAGCAGGGAGGTACCTAGTAGTTAGGTAGGTAGGTATCATGGATTTTCAGGCATGATTGGTTTTTGTTGTTTGGATCCATGGAGCCAGACTTTTGTGGCAAGAAGGGATAAAATAGTATGCAGAGCAGCAGGTGGTACTTGTGTGTGAGAGCAAGGTTTTGGGTTTTTTCAATTTTGTGGTTTCAAAAATTGGTGAAAATTTCCAATAATTAGCAAAATTAGTTGAAAAAAAACTTCCAATTTTTTGGTCAAAAGAATAAAATTATTATAATTTTTAATTTTTTAAAAATAAATTAAAAATAAATAAATAAATAAATAACCACTTTTAGTTATTTGAGTCCCACTGGAGAGCTGCAAAAGAGCAGCTCCATTAAACAAAACCCACTTGTACCAGTATCTTGTTCTTTCAGGTGGGTTACTGGACACTGGGTGCCAGGTTTGGTCACCTCTACTTGACCTGAGTCCTGACTAACCCACATCATACATACATATGGGTATGATTAGTCTGCACCAGGTGAGTTTTGAAAAGTGTGAGAACTAATTAGTAAATAAATAAATAAATAAATGATAAATAAATAAATAAATAAATAAATAATTGTTTGCTGAAGTCATCATGGCTACAAGTTAATATCAAAAGCAGGTATTTTTAGATTTTTTTTGAGAACCATGGTTACAAAGCTTAAGAACCATTGTGATGTAGCTCAAGTGGTAATAGTCCATAAATACATTTAGTCAAATTTGGTGATATTTTAAAATATGAAATTATAAAACCCTAAGCACCCTTTCATAATGTAGGCAAGTGTGGCGATTTTTTGGCATTAAATACATTCTTTTAAGTTTTGTGACAATTTTTTTTCCCAAAAAAAGAAAAGAAAAGGGAATTAGACCCTAAACCATTGAGAAATTTTCTTAGTGTATTTTCAAGACACTTTCATAGCCACCAATTCATTCATGGGTGTTGCAAAAAAAAGAGGATAGATATTATTAGAGTTATTCTGTAAAGTAACCCTGTCTTCACCCTGTCTTTGGGGCCTCCTGTCACCCCCCCCCCTCCCTATCCCCTCTTTTAGTGGTATCCGCAAAGTAAAGACATTTTTATTAAATCTCAGTATGAAATGCTGAAACTCAGCATTTAGTGCACAAAGGTTCGAGACTAATTATAGTAGTTGTATAGTTAGGAGCAGTGAAAAAATGTGTATCAGCAGTGGAGGCACTCAGGAAAAAAACAAGGAAAGACAGGATGAATGAAACTCAGTTTTTTTACCACCAAAATTGATGGTTTTTTGAGTTTCATCCCCCCAAGCCCCCCCTTGAATGCTAATGTACAATTTTTCCATGTTTTTAAAAAATCTCACCCTGTGTATGACCCAAACTCAGGGTTCTGGTGCTGTGTTTTTCTTGCTTTACAGACAACTCTATTACAAAGTACTTCCCTCCTTAAGAGTGAAAGGCATCTTACACTTATTTATTCACTCTTTAAGTGTTAAGTAACCAGCTAGAAGGCAACTAGGTTACCGAATATACTTGAGTTGTACATGTATGCGCAAAGACAATGTTTGGTAGCTTGACTCCTCTTGCTGGTTATAAGATGTAATTGATTTTCAATGCACCTTTAACATGTATTTGAGATCCTACAATGGGAGGCACGTATATGGTACACCACAAGGATTATTGCATGCATTTCTTTGAATCCTGAGGAATGAATGCCATCCCGCATGTGACAACCCTAGGGGTTGCCAATTGTACCTCGGTCATGGCCAGCCAATGTGGTGCTGCCACATCACCCAAATCTTCCTGAAATTTGATTGCATGGTATGTGCAATAACCTTTCCCCTCTTACACCTTATGATCTATGTATGGGTAAAGCCCATAAGTGGTGGACATTTCCAAAATGTGGGGTCGAACTTGGCAATCACCTTGTCCTAGGCCCTTTATTTTGGGAATGCCCCCACCCTACGGCTTTACTTTACACGTAGTTCTTCTAAGTGGCGTTTGAGGTTATAATTGGTATTGGGTGGTTATTAGATATAAGAACGAACCTTCGATGGTTATCAAGATGATTTTTAGGATTCATAACCATAGTTCCCAAAAATAAAATACCTAGCTTTGGTATATCATCATAATTCTCAATTTTTTTGAAAAGAATCAAATAATTGATCATAAATTTGCCAAGTTTTTATCGATTATTTCATGAAAATTGAAAGGTTTTTTAAACTTTTGAAATAATTAGGATTGAGGATCCTCTGATTTTGATTTTTTTTCAAAGAACCAAAGCTAATGATTTTTAAAATTTGAAATATTAAAAAAACTAGAACCAATGCTTTCTCTAAAAATTCAAAATAATCACATAACACTAGTTATAAATTATAACCACTTGTAATTAGGCATTGAACTTTCAAACACTTAATACTTGGATTATAATCTTCACATTATCCAAATGTGTAGGATAATGATTTTCCTAAGGAGGTTATATATGTTGTTTGAAAGCATGGGAACTTAGATGTCATTATAACTCTCACAAATATCACTAGGTTCCAATGTATAGCAACATTACCTCCCATGTGACCTACAATTCCCCAACATGAAAAAACATTGACATAATTTGAATATGATGGACTAGAGGCATTCTAACAAAAAAAAAAAAATTGAAATCTAACACAATGAATAGACAACCATGTGTGTAACATCATCACACTTAAACAATGTCTTTACTAAGCAACATTCTATAGTTTATAAAAATACCCAACAACATCACCATTTGTCAAGAACTTGCATTTCAAAGCAACACATACAAGAGTGTCAAAATGTCAAATAGCTTGCAAATAACTACAAACACACTAATTTTCCTCATGAAGATGAATCAAACACTCCATCATTTGCCCACCTCCTTAGTCTTTTTATTCAAATATCATCCCAATTTTGCCAAACCCTTTATAAATTAATCTTTCAAAACATAAGTTATTTGCCCATAATATTTTTTTAAACATTCCTTATTAATCAAACCCAAACTTAAAAATTGACTATGTTTTTCAATATTGCACTAAAATACTTTTATCATATATAATTTTTGAAAACAACAATATCCCCATTCCCAACAAAACAAATTTAATTCTTGAACTTGTTAATACACAGAGGAGCACACCAACAAAACAACAACAACATTATCAAGCCCCACAAGCCATTTTATGTTTTCTTGGTAATAAATGGGACCAATTTTAGGTAGTTTATGAATGCCCACATAGTTTTCAATTTGGTTTTCAATCCAATTTTCACAATGAGAACTAATTAACACTTTTACATGTGAAAATCATAATGAAAACCAAGTTCAAGTTTTCACATGAATGAAAAACAACCATGAAATTGGTTCAAATTTATACATATATATTTTTTGGACAATTAAACAAGTTCTCTCATGAAACTTAGATTTGGTTTTTCAAGTCCATGTATAAGTTGGTGTTGGCTTTTTTGTTGTTCTTTTCATGTTGTTACTACAATTTTCCCATTGTTGTTATTCTTTTCATGTCATTACTACTCTTATCACATATTGTTATTCTTTTTGCACGATGAAATAATTAAATTATTAATTATTTAATTTCTAAATTTTATTTTAATTAATGAGAAAATTAATAACCAAGTTGTGAAAACTAGACATGAAAGTCAATTATTATTGTATATGTGAGAATCACCCTATCTAAGAACCAAGTGAATTTGAAAAAATCAATAAGTTGATAACTTGGCCGGTTCTTTTATATATATATATATATAAATCAGGTTCCCATAACATCACATAAGAACTAGAACTAGTCAATTTTCACAAAAAAATGAAAACACAATACTAGTTGGGATTTTGCAAACCATGGACCTAAATTTAGTCATTGTTTTGCCATCCCTTGTGCCATTATTAAAGAAAAAAACTTACAAGCCTTTACATATGTCCTACATAATTGTGCATCATGTATAATGCAAAAAAGAAGAAGGTTTAAACCATGAATTTCAAATGCTTCACACCCAAAAAGGAAACATAGAAAAAAAACATGTTTTTACATAGGCACACACAAATTTGTTAAAATTTTTTCTTCCCCTCCTTCTTTGCACCATTTATCTTGATCCATCCAACTTTTCTATCACCATCTTTTTGACACCAACATCATCACAAAATTTCCAACCACACACCACCAACCATAAATTTTTTTTTACAACCGTGCTTGTAGCATCCTTAAAGAATTTTGCACGATATAGGGCTATCATTGCTAACATCTTTCATGAATGCAAACAAAAACTCCAAAAGTCACAATCACTAATAAGCTTTGCCAAAAGCCTAAAACCTTGAAACTTTAAAATGCTTTGCAATTCAGTAAACTATTTTTTAGTCCACAACACTTTGTAAAATTCAATATTCATTAACCTCTAGGCAAGTAGCAAGATTTTGCTTTATAAGATATTTTTAAAACAAGAAAGAAAATGAAGTTAGGTTTATACGTCAATTCTCATTCAACTTTCAACTTAAAAGATCAAGTTGGTCACATAAGAACATGTCACAAATTTGCTTGCCACCATCAATTTTTTGATAAAAATCAACTTGTGACAAAATATGGTTTTTTTTATGACAACATACCTTAATTCGTGACACATGTGTGAAGTGAACTTTGTGGTTCCATCCATAATGTAAAATATGTGTTATTTATCATGGGATCAATGATTCTTTTCCCTAGCAAATTTTGTCAAATTTTGATTTTAAAAATGATTTCAACGTGTATATATGATTTTCATGGAGATTTTTTCCCCAAATTGCTAGATTTTTATGATAAGTTCCACTATGTAACCAATAATATAGCTATTCCATTTTTAAAAAAAATTCATATTTGTTTCATATCCAAAATTAACTAATCTTTTTCTAAATGATTGCCACTTTGGCTACAACAAAAAAATTGACAAGAAGAGAAAAGAAAATAAGCCTTTAAATTGCTTCAAATGAACTTATTTTGAACCAACCAACTCTTTCTATTTATACCTTTGAAGAAGGAAATAACAAAACAAGCAATGTTGGTTAGTTTGGTTGTATAAAAAAAAACCTAATCTAAAATTTTTAATTTCATTCACGAAACCCACTTCCTTGCAAGCCTTTGGTATATTTACACACATACAATCAAATTAACTTGGCAATATATATATTGGAAAAAAGGATGTAACTAAGCTATTTAGTTCACTACTCTTGGCAATCATTCCATATCACACTCCCCTATCTAACTTGGGTTCTATGCTAATGTGCATTACTAGTGACAATGAACTATTTAAAAATTATTTTCGTATGTTTTCATACGGTTTACAATTGTTCACCATCCACATAGATTAGGGAAAAAAAGATACTATTGGTTTTTAATGTTATCATTTTAAGAAAAAAAAATCTTTTTATGGCTCTAGCCAAAAGGGAAGGACTTTTGCACATAAGATTGGAGAGGGGGTTTGTGAAAGTGTGGATTGAAGTAATAAAAGTGTGGAAGGGTTGGAGGAGCCATGAATGTCTCAAGTTATCACAACAATGCAATCCTCACAAAACTCCACGGGGGAATGATGATATACCAAGAATGGATTCATTTTTAAAACCCAAACAACCAACCCCACATGATTGAAAATTCCTAATGTGGGTGACTTGTGGATGCTCTCATTCAAACTAAAACCCCTAGAAGTGAAAACAACAACCTTGGAACAAAGGCAAATGTCACACACACACACACAAAATAAAAATAAAAATTGTTGCATATTTATTGTAGAAAAAAATTCATTTCATAAAATTTTAAAATATTAATTTTGTTGGAACCCAAATTCAACGTGAACAACATTTCATCTTTTTTCATCTTTGGAGGGTAAGTTACCCTCGGAATGTGGGTTCTATGCACATCATCTTTGACGGCATGAAAAGTTACTTGCAAATGTAGGACTCCAAGCTCAAAAAAACAAATTGAATGCAAACAAATCAGACATCAACCACACCTCTAGGTACTCATATGGGCTTTGGAATCTCATGACACAAAAGATCAAAACTCTCAAAACCTACTTAGAAAACCAATCTCCAAACCCTAAAAAACCCTAAACTTCAAAGACCTTTGTTTTTTTTTTTTTTTTTTTTGGGGGGGGGACTAGACGTTGTTAAATGTCATAAGAGATACAATGTAAATCTGGGTTCTCTGAAAGATCTAGAAGGATCTAGAAGAATGCTACATGTGAAAGGTGATTTCATACTTTAGGGGCTAAAATTGAGATGTATTCCCAAGGTTTGGTGAGTATTTGTAGCAACAAAAATGTCAATGGCCTAAGAAGAGATCTCACCACAAAAGTTGACAAATGAGGGCACCCAAAGCATTAAATGATATGATCAACAATTCTACAATATATGCAAAGCCCACCTTGATTTATATTCCAGTTAAGAAGTCCTTCTATTATTGAAGGCCACCATGAGACCTAGACCTTTAAGATGTGTGTTTTAAACTCAATGATTCATCAATGGTTTGGGTTTATTTAGGGTTATCCCTGACAATGTTATTGAGGACCTACCATGACTTATAGAGACTTTGATGGAGCCCAATTCCATTGGAAGGTTTTACTTCTATTCATTCACCCATTAATCTATTATACCCATCCTAGAGGAGCCAATTTTCCAATTAACCTTGCAAAATCTTTTGCGAGATAAAAAGCCAAGGGTATTTGCTTAAAATGTTATGGTATAAAATTTTGTAACTTGTTCGGTAGCATTGGGGATATTCAAAGGGAACCCATGGGAACAAGAGGACTTTCATTGGGAACACCCTTGGAATCCAAGTTTGAACATGTTCTAACCATGTTCTAACCATGTCTAGAACTAATGGAACACCTAAAGCCATGTACAACACATTGGAGCGGTAGTGCAATTCCTGGAAGCCAGCCTCTAAATAATTATGGTTACCCACCACGCAGCTTGAACTAAACTTAGAGTTTTTGCTAGTGAGATTTTTCAAAAGCTCTAAAATTTGAAATATCTCTACAATTTTAAACCACACACACACAAACCTCATTGGAAGGTCTTAAAGTGAATATGAAATATAAAAAATAAATTTGCAAATTTTTGCAAGTGCAAATTGATTATCCAAACCTCAAAGAATGCAAACTTTTTGGAAAAGCTTTAATAAAAATGGTAATAAGATATTTCTGAATAATTGGATTTGTAATGTCGTCAAATCAAAATTGTAAAAGTCAAATAAGGGTTTTAGGGTTTAAGGTTTTCAATATGTGACTTCCTTTACCTTATTATTCTGTTGGCAACCCGTGTTTGGTTTTCCTTTGGCTAGAGTATATATATATATGTGTGTGTGTGTGTTGTTTTCATGTTTCATGCCATATATTGGCCATAACCTAGGGTTTAGGTGTATTGGCCATAACCTAGGGTTTAAGTCCGCACTCTACCAACACACGAGAGTCAGGTGGGTATGCTCATAGTAGTCTCCGAAATTGATTGGAGACAAAGAAGAACAACCAAGGAATATTAGCAGGCAAAAGAGAATGCTACTAGTCGCCCTAGTGTTGTTCTTGGCTTGCAAAAACGAATGAAGGACGACATGCACATGATTCTTGCTTGAATAATGTATGAATAGAAGTTGAATCAAAGAGGTACCCATTGTGTCTGTTCAGCCCCTAAATGTAAGTAATTTATAAGAGAAGAACAAGATCCACCCACAACCCAAACAACACAAAATTCTTATAAGCATCTCCCACATTTAGCCCCTAAACCCTAATTGGGCTTCTATCAATTTTTACCCACATCCAAAACACACACAATACACACACACACACACACACATATTGTTATGTATTTTCCCATCCCCGAACTAAAATATAAACAAATTGGACAATATAAAGTGAGAGACTATTTACATGTTGCTACTTGAGCCTATCATTTATTATTGACCGAGTTTTTAAATTTTAATGTGTTACTAGCCCTCTTTTGAAGGACATTTGCATCTTGGGTACCTATAAGTATTTACAAGCTCAAAGGGAGGTTTCACACTACCTATTTGATTGCTAGATTTTATTAAAATAATATTAATAAAATAAATAAATAAATAAATAAATATGCCATTGTGCTGCTGTTGGTGGAGATGCTCTTACATCAGGTCCATGGCCACTGGGGATGTGCAGGTGGGCTTTACAAGTGTCTATGACATCCAAACCCTCGGACAAGGGGACAAGGCCAAAACCACAAGATATGAGATCTTGCCAAATATTTAGTTATTTATTATTTTTTTTAAAATTTTTAAATTTTCATTTTAATAATAATAATAGTAATAATAATTTTTTTTCCTGAAATTCCTACAGTTGAGTTGGGAAAAAAAAAATGCCTAGTAAATTTTGCACTACTTAGGCACACCGCACCATCAAGCCTTTACAAAGCAATCAATATGGTAATACCTTGGCAAGCTTCAGCACATGCTTGTCAAATAATTAATTGATTTTGAAAAATTCATATTTTGACACATAGAAATATACTCTTGAAGATTCAATATTTTTTTCCTTAAAAGAAAAAAAAAATATTTGAAAAAAAAAATTCAACATTTCTGAAAATAATATAATTATTGTCCAAACTGCCAAGGTAGTAGTAGTAGTAGTAGTTACTAGTAGGGTATATACAAGGAGAGTGTGGTGGGCAAAACCCTAACCCTAATTCTTCTGAGAATGTCTGCAGCCTCTCTGCACACATTCTATCTGATCAGGAATAGTTTTGTGGTGGTGGTGGGTGGTGATAGCTAGAAAGCTCCAGAAATATTCTCCCAAGTTGCTTCAAATCCACTACTTTACATAGAATAAAATATACTAAAATAATTATTTAATAAAAATTATTAATTTTTCTTTTGAAAGCATCTACTACTATGACTAATAAAAATAAAAATGATAATAATAATAATAATATTAATGATGACGATGATGATTCATAATTCTTTTGCGAATGTTCGTAGCTTCAATCTCTTCAGACGTCATGTGCATTTTAAGTAGTACAAAAGCATTAGAGCCAAGAGGGTTTAGTTTTATATCGCTTGCTTGCTTGCTTGATGTCGTCGCTTCTGGCGCTTGTTCTGCTGTGGCGCATCGCTTTAGACTGTTTAGTAACATGTGTCCTCATGTTGGATCCATGATAAGGTTTCACAACTAAGTAAAGTCATATACCATACCAAATACCTATAACTTATGTTTGGCACAAAATTATTCTCAACAAAAAAGGTCTTGTTGGGAAACCCTAATTTTTTTTTTTTTGGGGTATTTTGTTGAAATTTTTGAGATTTGTTTATTGTCTTGACCGTTGGGTTGTTACTATTTACCAAAAAATCCACAACTCAAGGTGTATTTTTTGCATACTTATTCATTACTTGTTGAAAATTTGAGAATTTTTTAAAAATTTGAAATTGTTAAACCTTGTGCTTTTTTAACATAAATAAATAAATAAATAAATGTTTGGTAGCGAAGAAGAAGTGTTGATTATCAGTAGTTGTAGGTATTTGGTGATTTTGTTCATTAGGCTACTTGTAAGTCCATTATAGAGTTGGAATGGGAATGCTTGTTGTTGACGGGTGATTGCATTTGATGTCATTTATGAGCATTCAACTAGAGTTGATCTCAACCATTTTGTTGTGAGTAACAAGTAAATAACTAAAGTTTTTTTGTGAATTGCACAAATTGTAGTTAGTTGCAGTGGAAGTGGGGAGTTTTTAGAGCATCTCTAGTGGTGCTCAGTATGTGATGCTGCACAAATATTTCTCACATCCAAGTTTAGTTATCTATTTCCTTTTTCCCACCCCACCCATAAAACTAAAACTGAGGCTGCAAATAGGTGGAAAAACTACTAATAACAATCCACCTGGACCAATCAACACTATCTAGTCAATAAATAGTGGGTGTTGGGTTTTTAGGGTTTAGGGTGTTGTGTATTTTAGTAAGACTTGGCAAACTAAACTGTGTGAAAAATGCTTGGCCAAAACCATTTTGCTGAGCCAAACCAATATGTTTTGACTTTTCTTTGTCCAGTTTTCATCTGCAGAGTCACATACTAATAAGCACTGGTGGAGTTCAGCCGAACCAGCATGTTTTGACTTTTCTTCATCCAATTTTAATCTGCAGGGTCACATAGTGTGAGTGCTAGTGGAGTTGCTCTCTGGAATTCCTTAGATTCCATGATATGGTTCAAACCTGCATAGGTGTTAATAGTTAACAATACTCATCAACCCAAGTGTCATTTTGGTAGGGGGAAGAGGGGGTTAAAAGCTGCAACATCCTCAACATCACTGCTCTGGACATCCTTAGTCCCTCCACCCACCAGCAGCAACCCCTGGACATTGTTTGGATTTCATACTAGATTGGCATTTAAGACACTCAACACAAACCTAACACAACCCAACCTCTTCTAGTTTCTCCAGGAGATTCTTATTCTTCTTCTACTACCAACATCTCTGAAGAAAACAAACTCTATTATATTACTAATGCATGAAAGAAAGAAAATTTTCAAGTAGACAAAAAAACTAGCTTGAAGCTAGTTATTTGGTTTTTTGAGTGAACTTGCATTATTACAAGTTGACCTAATTTTTACAAAAAAAATTGCTCATAGAAGTCTTTTGAGAATTAAAGCTCTTCTATGGTTTCAACATGACATTTAGGTATGGAGGAGCTACGGTTAGAGATGTGATGTTTTGTGTTGTAAGTCATAATCCGTGTAAATTTGTGTCATACACATTGACTAATTAGCTACAAGGTGAAAGGACATTTTGAGCTTTGAAATCATGTTCTTGTTTGTCATTATTTTGTGGACCCATATTGTACATCTTCCTTAGCAATGACCTTGGTTTATTTGTCTCAACTCCAAATTATTGGGGAGAGGGGGATGGGGGTGTTGGTGAATCTTGCCCCCCCCCCAAAAACAAAGAAAAGCATAGGGAGGGTGGTAGTAATTACAATTTTTTTCCCAAGTAAATTTGTATTCTTTTGTTTTGGAAAGAGAAAAGAATATCCCTAGCCAAAAGAAAGGCTTTCTTCCAATTTGAATTATAATAATGTGGAATTGATTAGAGTGTGTAAGTAAAAGAAGGTAGTGGTGAAGGGATGGTTTTTTCTCTTTTAAAAATTTGTTATATCAAAAAAAAATTGTTGAAAATTTGCAACAAGATGGAAAAATATTCGTTGAATTTCCACCCATAATTTAAAAAAAAAAAAACATTCCTGATTTTTGTCCCAATTTTTTTGGTTGAAAAAAATGAAAAAAAGTGTTGGAAAAGAGGAAATATTGGTCAAATTTTCCAACAAAAAGAAAAAGAAAAAGAAAATCTCCGTTTTATAGTTTTGATGAAACTTAAATTGTACTCTCTCTCTATTGAATGTCAATTGTATGCAATTGATGAATTTTGCAATGTGAGAGTGTGAGTTGCTACTATTGCATTGTGGATTCACCACATCATTGGTAATATTTCACATAAGGTAAACAATGTGAGACTCACTCACATGGCTATTTAAACATGACCTTACTATTCAAACCCAAGTTAAATCCACTACGCAAAACATCATGTCAACACATGCTAGGACATATCAAGGATGATGGCTTCTTATAATGAATCACACAAAACTTAGTTCCAAGCTAACTTAGGTCTTTAGGTCTTTAAAATTCTTTAAAATATTTATATATTAACTTTCCACATAATACAATTTGGCTTTCATCTAGGCTAGCATAAATTGTTCCTTCCTACCTATGTCATGGGGTTCTTTGATAAGGCTATTAGGTAGTAGAAATTGGTAACTCTTGTCATCCTTACTTATTTGCAATGCAATCCGAGGTCTATATGTATCATTACTTTCAAACTATTGATAACCAAATTGGCACCAATTTAAAATAAAATAAAATATTAAATTAAAAATAATAATAAAAATAAAAATTAAAAAAAAAAAAAAAAAAAAAAAAAAAAAAAAAAAAAAACAACCAAAATATATTTTAAAAAAAAAAAAAAT
>Ga0116231_10000740_pt1 | contig 61038 bp, 44 predicted proteins | sample S1TSphgellanicum_2_FD_89695 | JGI IMG/M metagenome (GOLD analysis project Ga0116231, IMG submission 89695) | Host-associated microbial communities from peat moss isolated from Minnesota, USA - S1T2_Fd - Sphagnum magellanicum MG | ecosystem: Host-associated > Plants > Peat moss > Unclassified...
CAAAATTTTAAATTTTCTTTTATAAATGTTATTGATTTATTAAAAAAAACCCTTCTATAATTTTTAAACACATCCCCACACAAATTTTTCCAAACTTTAATATACCCCCCCCCCCCCCCAGCCCAAACTGCCCTTATGACACCAAAAAATGGACACCTTAGTATGCCAAAAATTTTAACCTCTTCAACATGAATCCAATCAAGACAAAAATTTGCAAAAATGAACAAGACCCCTCTTACAAAAATAAAAATTACATGGATAGATGAACAATTATAATAGGTTAGGGATGAAGTGGAAAGAAAGGTAAAATCCTTTAGGAAGGCCAACAAACATTGGAACATCCCTTCAAGACTAAAAGTAAAAAGTATAATGAACTAGGTGTGTTGAAATTTGAAGAGGATCAAATTCTTATTACTTATATTCTAAACATGCAACAATGTAGATTATCTATAACATTATGATAGTTGAAGGTTGCAAAAATACTCAAACTTGCCCTATACCATTTAAATATGGTGTACCTAAAAGCTCATGGTGGTTCTTTGAGTGAAAGCATCCAAAACTTACAATTTGTCTTGTTGTGGATTTTGACATACATTTTTATTTATAGGGCACAAGGAAAAACCAAGAATGGTATAAAGGACTTTTGACTTGCACAAGGTTTACCCCTCTAGTTTTGTCCCAAAAATTCAAAACACATTGGGATTCCCAACTCCCAAAGTGAGAGGTCATCCTAGGAACTTCAAGAATGTTTTATGTTCACTTTTTCAATGTCCTAAGCTTCTTTCTTACCTTGAAAATTTTTGGTTCATTTTCTCTTTCTCTTACCCTAATCTTGGTTATGAACTAAAGGTTAAAGTTGTGACAACATTACAATAGGGTTGCAAGGCTTGAAATGAATTGATCAACAATAAACAGGGATGGGATGGGAATGGATAAATTTGATAAAATAAACAAAGGGGTTCAACTAATAACATCAAAAGAGAGAAGAGGAATTCTTTAAACATTTATAAATAGTCAAAATGGGTTTGACCAAAACCATAAAGGAAAAACATGAAAGAAAGAATATTTGAAAAAACAACACATAAATCAAAAAAGGTTTTTAAGAAAAATCATGTGAATTAAAAAAATGTGTTTAGAAAGTACATATGAATCAAAGATGTTTAAAAAGAAAACATGTGGGTTAAGAAAATGTGTTTAGAAAAAAAGCACATGGATAAAAAAACATGTGTTTAAAAATCATGCAAACTAATAAGAAAAAGGGGTTTGATTACAAGAAAGTGTGTATATTCTAAGTTTTAGGTCCATCTAAAAAATAAAGATACGGAAAAGAAAGATGGTTTGGGTTTGATTAGATGAAAGAAAGAGAAATGTAAATAGTAAATGGACTCCGAGATCATCCAAGTTGAAGGTTTGGCTGCAAAAAGCTCTAAGTCCTTGTGTCTTTGCCTATCAACCTATCTACCCTACTTACCTACTAATGATCATAACTAACAAATCTGTGATCACATAAGCCCTAATGGAAAGATGTTACTCCAGTGCTAGTGCTATGATGAACAATAAAATTTGGGTAATGGTTTTAAATAGTGTGAAATCGAGTTTGGCCTTAATAAATTTATGCTCAAGACAAAAGTGCTCCCTAAAAGGACTAGCAAACAAATATGATTATTATTTATTAATTAATTAATCACCATGATTAGCCCATATGATGACATTTAGTTAATTCTCATTTATTAGAATGAGAATCATTAAGGATGTTTCTTATGTTTTGATGAGTGTGGGGAAATAACTTGCACACTATTTTGATGTGATAACCACTAGTAGAGGCCCCACCTACCATGCATGGGGGAATCTACTCGAACACCCCATGCAAAGTTCTTCCTTAGTGCTCATGGGAGAAAAACTTATTGTGTAATTTCAACAAATTTTGCTAATATTTTAGAGAAAACATATATGAAAAAATTTGGGGAAAAAAAAACGTGGTGGGGATTATCACTAAACCCAACACTAAAAGCTTTGGTCTTTTTTTGGTTTTTTAAAAGCAGAAAGAGATGCAGTTTAATTCCACCTTTCTATATTTTATTGTGGCTTTTTATAAGTAGAAAAATATGCACTTTAATTTCCCACCTTCCAAAAAATGTTAGTTAATTAGTTAATTAATTAATTAATGAACAAAAAATAAATTCCCACCTTCTAGCTATCACACACCCCATTTTGGTCAAATGGGATTTGAAAAAGGGATAGATTTGGCTTGCATATTTTAGTTGGGGACTGAGTCCAGAAGGTTCTAAAGAGCATGGCCAGGAATTCCATTTGGTGAGAAACATGAAAATGAGATGAAATGTACAAATGGATCTCTCTCTCTTTTCCAATCATATATGTATTAATTCACTTGGTCTGTCTGTGACAGTGACTCCGGACAGACAGTGGCCACGGACAGTTGTTTGAAAAGAATTTTTTTTTAAAAAAACAAAAACATCAACCAAACATTGTTGAAATAACACACCGTGCGTAATCAGGGTTCACACTAGTGCAAACAAATGGGAGCTGCCCCTTTTTTTTCGTGATTAAATTTTGCCAAATAGCGAAATTATAAATGAATGTGAATTTTGGGCATTTAATCATCAGAAATCCAAAAAGTTAAAAAAAATCACCAGATAATTGTACCTATGGTAAGTAGCCAAAAATATGAAATGGTGATTAAAATTTTGTATTTTTTAATCTGGTTTATAGCCAGATTTGGCTAAATCTTCCTGTGGCTGATTGTCACTTTGGCTACATCACAAAATTCATACAAAAACATAACTGAAATGGGATCAGCGTTTTTCTTATGTAGCTGAAGTGGCAATCATCCATAAGACAGTTTAGCCAAATTGAATTCCATATATAAAAGTAAAAACGTTTATGCATCATTCAAATTTTGGCTATCTGATCGCACTCACTAGAGAAGTATGGCGATTCTTCAATTAAAATTATGTTTTTCAAAATTTGGGGACAATAAAACCCCTCAAATAAACACTTTTAGCCATTTTGAAAAAACAAATCTCCAACTGGCTAACTTTAGCCAGGAAAAAAAAATCGTGTGATGAACAGGGTTCTTTTTTTCAATTTTTTCATATCGAAAATTTGGCGAATTTTCCAAAAATCTGGCAAAATTAGTCGAATTTAAACTAGAAAAAAGAAAATTTCCAAATATTTTCCCAATTTGTTTGCCGTAAAAAACAATGAGCCTTTCTCTCTCTCTCTCTCTCTCTCTCTCTCTCTCTCTTTTGCCTTCGTCGATGCGAACGAGTGTGAACAATGAGAACGTTGATCCCATGAAGTGAACTTCGTCTCGCTCGATTTTCGCCTTGTGTGGAGGCTGTGGCCGCTGCAGTGGCAAGAGACTCGGTGTTTGCACGAGTGCTCGTCTTTTCCTCCTCATGCTTGCTGGTTTGCTGGTCTCCTTTTTTTTTTCTCATCTCTTCAGCTTGATTATGTTGTCGCTTTTCTTTTGAAAATACTTCCCTGTCAACCTGAAGTTTGAAAGAATTATTTTCGCATTTTCTTTTCTGGTTTCCGTTTGCCTCTCTCTCTCTCTCTCTCTCTCTCTCTCTTCCACCAGCCCTTGATCAGTTTCCCATCTCTTTCCTGCTGTAGTATGTTTCTTTTTGTTCCCGAGGAAGATTAGTAGTTGCTGAGGGGGGCTTGTGGAAGAGGTTGGTTTTGTTTCTTCCTTTTGCTGTGACTCGGGAGGAGAGATGGGGGAGGACGGATTGAACCGCGTTGAAGGCAAAAAGTCTGGTGCCAAGGAAACACCCAAGTATGTGCCGCATTGTTCTGACGAGTGGACTTGTTTACTCCTTCAATTCTTCTTCTTGGTTCAGAGTTTTGTGCTTTGCTTAGTTTGCCCTTTCTAAGCCTGTTAATGCTTTGCAGGAAGAAGAGGGAAATTGGTCCTGGAGGCTTGATGAAAGCGGTGTTGAGACCTGGTGAGGGAAGTAAACATCCAAAAGAAGGTGATCAGGTGAGTAACGGAGGATTGGATTTCACAAGAAAATCTCCACAATTTCCAAAGAGAACGACACCCCCTCTCTGATCTTCTGCTACAGAGCTCATATCCATCCAGAAAACATAGTTTCAAAACCCTCTTTCTGCATTCCTCCACATCCCTGAATGCAGGTTGACATCACAAAAATCTGATCTCAGAAATTTGGGTTGGAATCTTTGCGATTGAATCAGAAGGCTGTTTTTCAGTATCCTGAAATTGTGATGTCCTCACAGCTTGCTGAGCTTCGTCACTCAAGATAGCCTTGGTCAGTTGGTTTGTGTGTCTTTCATTTGGAACACCAAACATAGTTTCAACCATCTTTCTGCATTCCTCCACATCCGAGAATGCAGCTTGACATTTTAAAAAACTGATCGCAGAAACTAGGGTTTGAATCTTTGTGATTTAGTCAGAAGATTGGTTTTCAGTATCCTGGAATTGTGTTGTCCTCCCAGCTTGCTGAGCTTCTTAACTCAAGATAACCTTGGTCAGTCAGTTTGCTTTTGTCTTTCTCATTTGGAACACAAAGCATATTTTCAAATCTCTTTCTGCATTTCTCCACATCCCTGAATGCAGCTTGACGGAACAAAAATCCGAACTCAGAGATTAGGGTTTAAATCTTTATGATTGAATCAGAATGTTGTTTTTGGTATCCTGAAATTTTGATGTCCTTGCAGCTTGCCGAGCTTCTTCACTCAGAATAGCCTTGGTCAGTCAGTTCACTTTTGGTCTTTCATTTGGAACACAAAATGGCTTTTCTCTCCTGATTGTATTCTTGAGCAATCTCTTGCTATGCTGCTTGCATTGAGCACTTTGCTGTACTTAGTTACTTGTCATGTTAGTTTTTGTTTTTGCTGGAACTGACACAATGGTTGCCTTCATCTTCTTGCATGGAAGGAGTTTTTTCTCTGCAATCTCATAGAGACATATGCTTAGTTTCTTCTACCTTTCTCTAGGTTTTTCATGACTGATTTTGGGTCCATTCATGTTCTGTTTTGCAGGTTATCTTCCACTATATTACAAGAACAACAGAGGGAGTTGTTGTGGAATCATCACGAGCTGATCATGGAGGTTAGATTTCTCCACTCCCTTCCCATCCATCGAGTATGGATCTCAACCTGTCTCCTACCTCTGCTCACAAGGATTGTAGCATTGCTTGAGAATGTGTATTTTGCAGCTGTCTGTATAATAGTTTTGTATACCTATCTACACCCACTGTGAGGAGCTGATGAAGTCAGTGGAGAGTCATGGGCAGCTTGTCACTGTTATTCATGATCAAGGGTGATGGTCTGACAAATTGGGAGTGAGACTCATAAGGTTGTGACCACTGTCATCTTGATATGTTAGCTTCAAAAGTGTTGTTATGGAGTTTCTTGGCAGTGTCACACATATGAAGTGCTTGCTGTCATTCCTTTCCTGTTGTCAGCAGTAAAGAAGGATCAGATGACTGTGTGATGATAGCTGTTGAAATCAGTGTTTGAAGCCTCTTGGAAATTCTGATTACAGGAAGGGGAGCTCCCCTGAGGATGGTTCTGGGCAAGAGCAAAATGATAGCTGGATGGGAGGAAGGTCTTCCTACCATGTTGAAAGGTGAAACAGCCATGGTACTCACTGCAAGCTCCTCTCATTCTCAAGCGCTTCTGGAACATTCATCTTTTCTCTTTTACCACTAGAACTTCTTGGAGGCCCAAAACATGTGCTTCATAGTTTTGATGCTGACAACTATGGGAATGCAACAACGGTGGCAATTGCAAGAAAGTGGCAAGATGCTTGACTTTGTACTTAGATTGGGGCCACTGGTTTCTGTGCTCAAATTGGGTCAAATTAGCTGCTTCACATATAAGGAAGCACTAGCATGAAAACTGGGAACTGGAAACTCTTCAACTATGATCCTAAATAGTGTCCTGTTTTGCAATTCGCAGCTGAAAATAAGGCCTGATCTGCACTATGCTGATCCAGAGTGTCCTGTGACTGTTGCGGAGAACTTTCCAAAGGGTGAAGATCTGTTCTTTGAGATTGAGTTGCTCGACTTTCACAAAGTGAAGGTGAGTGAGTTTTTAGCCCTGTTTTCCTGCATATCCTGGATAGCAATGGAACACTCTGCTTTTAGCAACATGTTCCTACATGGATGCCCAAGAGATTGAGGGAACAAGAAATGATTGTTGTTGGAAACATGCAATTGTCATTGTCCTTTTCTTAGCTGTGCAATGGGGTGCATTGTTGCAGGTGCTTAAAGATGACCTCGGTGTGACCAAACTGGTAATACTGCACTCATTTATGACTTCAATTCTGAGCTTATGTCATGGGCAGTCTTCGTCAGGTTGATTACATTGGTCAGGGCTGCTATGCATCAAGAATTCTCTGAATATTATAGAAAAAGAGCTTCAGTGGAATATACATCTGGAAGTAAATTTATAGCCTTTGTTTGCACACATAGAAGCAAGGTCAGACAGAGAGAGAGAGAGAGGTTGACTGCCTAGGTCGCAGTCATGTACAAGAGCAGCTTTGTCTAGCAGTTACTGCCCCTTGTCATAGTTGTGCTCTGTAAATCCAGGTCAAGACACATCAACCTTTTGCTACTGCAAGGCCTTCCTACATTTGAGGTTGTGGTGGTTAATTGAATTGCCGTGTTACAGGTCTTGAGAGATGGGGAGGGCTGGGAAACACCTCGGGCTCCTTATGAGGTGAATATATGGTGAGTGTTACATCAGTTATATTTTAGAGCACTTTGTCACAATGGAGTGGTTTGACATGGGAAAACTTTGTTGTCCTGCAGATGGTGTCCTCTTGTATGTAAACAAGCAGGCATCTTTTTGTGTTGCTAAGGTACTACATGCTATCTGCACAGCTTTCCTTGAAGAATTACTCGACATGAGAGTTTTAGCATCTGAAACCATTGTCGCATGATGACCAGGATTACTGCAAGAGTACTGGGGGGCCCAACATTTTTCTCCCAGAAAGAGGGTGATCCACTTCATCTTACTTTTGGCAAGGAGGAGGTGCATGTGTAAACAAACTCTGTTTTCAGTTTCTTCTATTCTGTCCAGCAGATCACTCCAATGCACTGTTTGGGATATGCCCAAGTGGCCAGATAGGTTGCAAGCTAGTCACAGAAACTTAATGAACACTGTGCCCTGTGTTTTGCAGCTCACAGAAGAGTTAGAGAAGGCAATAGGAACAATGACCAGGAATGAGAAGGCCTTGATCTACATCTCACGTCCATATTGCAGCCCTGCATCATATTCCCTAAATCTAAATGTCCCACCAGAGGCTGAAGAGCTGGAGTTTGAGGTGGAGCTGATTCAATTAATCCAGGTGAGTGAGTTGAATCAATCAAGCCAGGTTAGTGAAACGGCCTGGACTTCAGATTCTGGTAAGATACACAATGGCTGATGTTTGTTATTGTCCATGGGACAGGTGCGGGATATGTTTGGAGACGGTGGACTCATAAAGCGGCGCATTCGAGATGGAACAGGTTTGCCTTCTTTGGTTCTCACACATAATGTGATGTCACCAACTTATACTCAAAGTCTGGAAACTCACATGGACATATACTGAGATCTGTGAACTGAGATAGCCAAAGGCAAAGAGGACACCTGCAGGCCTGTTAGGGAATTCAGATGGTTATGCAAAACACATGTAGTATTCCTGCAGCAAATTTTAGGTTTGAAAAGTATCACTTGGTACAAGTGAAATTAATGACAGGAGTGGGGCTTCTTGTTGGCCAGGGGAATTTCCTATTGATTGTCCTCTGCAAGACAGTGTGATGTGCATCCACTACAAGGGCATGCTGCTTGAGGGAGGTAAAATATTCTACAACACCAGGACAGACAATCCTGGAGGTGAACCTCTTGAGTTTGCCTCTGGTGAGGGTGCGGTGCGTGGTTATGCCTTTCACTTTGACCTTTATTTGGGCATTTTGCTAAATTAGCAAACTATGCATAGGAAGCACAAAAGTTATAAGAATAGTCCCACTACATATTACCAACCAAGATGTTGGAAATGAACACGGGAATTGTGTGCTCTATCTTGATCTTTCACAACCTGTGAGCACATGGAATTTGTAAGAATCCTTTTGTTTCTTGTGCTTCTTTCTACAGACATTACCAATGTAGCACTTATTTGTCTCTGGACTCTCTTGTCTTGAGCTTTCTATGTGTATGGTTTGATAGGTACCTGAGGGACTGGAGGCAAGTCTACGCTTGATGCTTCCCGGTGAGCTGGCTCTCATCAATAGTGTGTCCAAGTATGCTTACGACAAATTTCCAAGGTAACACAAGGCACACCAGAGGTCATCTGCTTACATTTGTCATGTTGATGCTTTGCCTGCTGTTTGGTGTTATAGGGTTCCCTGCAGATGTATGCAGCTGCCTGAGAACCTAGAGTTCCTAATGTCATCAGTTAATAGACTGTCCTAAGCTTGACTGGTGAGGGGGCACAAACAAACACCCAAGGTCATTCTTATCCATCTGATGCCAAAAATCCTTCTGTGTGGCATGAATAGATACAGTGAGGCATGCAAATGAATTCTCAAGCTGATGCAGTGGAAAAAAATTGCATCTGGTGATACTTCACTATATTGGGTGCAGGCCAGAAGGTGTTCCAGAGGGTGCTTCTGTGCAATGGGAGGTTGAATTGCTAGGATATGAGAAAGCTAAGGTCAACTAACGGAATTGCCCAATCTTTTTCTGCAGTGTAGCTGGATCAGCAGAGGTTTATAGTTTGTCTTGCTGACAATTTCAGTCTGTTCACACAATATCTGCACCAAAGAATTGTGGTTAGTTTTTTACTTCAATGTTGTTTTTTTCAGGAATGGGAAGGTCTTAATTTCAAAGAGATTATGGCTGAAGTTGATGCAATTAAAGCTGCGGTACTCCAAATGCCTCACCTTCCAGCTTTCAAGAGATAGAAAAAAGCAATTTTAGACCATTATTCTACTGTCCTTTGTGAATCGAAATGGCTCACCTGGGTGCAAGTTAACTGCACCCTAAATTACTTGGAAATGTTGGACTAGGCTACTTGTCGATTCATTTGCACAATATATCGTCCTTAAACTGTCTCATTGGGTCAAACCTAATATCATGTCAAACCAGCTTTAGCAAATGGTTTCCAGCCATCTGCAATTGCTGCACTGTGAAATTGGGTTCATTGAATGGTAGCATGAGTCATTAGAAATTTTCAGTGTCATTGTAGGAGTTTTAAAGAGAATTGTAATCAGTCTCATTGCACTCTCTTATGGAGCTCATTACCTCTGTCTGCAGGGTAATCGGTTATTCAAAGAAGGGAAGTTTGAACTAGCCAAGACCAAGTATGACAAGGCATGTCACTGCTCTTTATTACAATCACACAGTCAATTCCTACATTTAGCCATTCCATGACATGATGATCAAGGGATGGTGGTGTAGGCTCTCAGCAATCAAGCATGCTCTAGATAATGTAGGTTAGGACATGTGTGGCATCTCATGTGAAGAGAGGATGTAGCAGGTGCTGAGGGATTTTAAGCATGTCAATCCTCACGGTGATGAGGAAGCCCAGGAACTCCAAACTACCAATGTAAGTTTTGTTGATTTTCTTCTTAGCTTTCTACTGATCTTATCAATTCTGTAGACTGGGAAACCCCTTTGCCCATCTTCTATGCAAGTAATCACTTTCAATGTGTTTAGTAAATGAGTGCTTTGACTCTGCAAAAGATAAGCTACAATATTGTATGCTAGCTAATTTGTAAATTTGGCAGAACACGTTTCTTCTTAATGTTGCGGCATGCTACCACAAACTTGGGGAGTATGTCAAGTCCATTGAAACATGCAACAAGGCAAGTAACTTGGCCTTCAATGATTATTTGATCATCAAGGGATGCAGTTTTCTTGTTCAAATCAGGCAGGCTGAAATTCAATGTCTAAACTTGCCCTGGATGCATCTGAGCTTGAGAATCCTGGCATGCTAAGTTGAAAACTGTGTTACTCAGAAGTAAACAGTGATTTGTGCAGGTTCTGGAAGGGAACCCTCATCATGTGAAAGCTTTGTATCGACGAGGAATGGCCTTCACTGAAACTGGGGATTTTGATGAAGCTCGAAGTGATTTCAAGCTGGTAATAGACCTTAGTCTATACTGTCTGACAGTCTGATTGGCCAAAAGCTTTTTTTTCTACATAGTGACTGTCGTACAATGTGTCAATATAATGAAAGCCATTACTGAAAATGCCACATATCTGCAGATGATGACAGTTGACAAGTCTGCCACTGGTGATGCAAATGCAGCTCTGGCCAAGCTGAAGAAAAGAGAGCAGGTGGGTGTCTTTTTCAATCTAGGGGGATAATGTTTTCTGGATTTGTAAGGGACCAATCTGATGTGGTGACTGTTGTAGTCACAGACCAGCTGTGTCGCCAAGGAGTTTTCATAATTTCAGTCCAACCAACAGATTTGAAAAATTTCAAGTGATGCTTATCAAGATGACCTTCAATTAGTCTTCTGATTTCAGAAAGGAAAGCTGTGAATCTTAGTTTTAAATGGAGCTCATTGATGCTGTTATTTAGTCCTAAGGTCTCTCACCGAATACTTGAAATGCTTACAGGAGGCTGAGCTGAAGGCTAGGAAGCAGTTCAAAGGTCTGTTTGACAAACGCCCAGGAGAGTTGTCTGAGGAGACAATAGTGGAAACACCTGGACATGAAAGCACTGAGGCCTCCATTACTCAAGATAGTAAGGCAGAAACACTTGAGAAGTCTGAAACAGTGGAAGGTGCCACTGCACCACCTCAGGCTACAACCCCAATTTCAAGACTCTTCAAGGTGGGACACCAATTTCTAAGGCAGCATATTCCTGGAAAGTGTGCAATTCTTTGATTGCTTTCTGTACTGAAGAGTATTGAAAATGGAGTTGTGCTCTATTTCTAGCAATGTCTTTTCAAGACTCTGACAAAGCCAACCATCGGAAATCTAAGGGCAATATTTGGAGTGCCTTCACATGTGCATCAGGATAAGCATTGTGACTAGTACTCTTATGAGATACCCTAAGAGGACATGACCCTCTAATGATGAAATCTGAACCCTGGATTTTTCTGACCATAGAAAGGTTGCAGTAGATGCAATTCAATTATCCACTGGTTTTACGTGAGATGTGATCAAGGTAGAGGTTAGTTATGGCACTGCATTTTGGATGCTACCAGCAGCTGTCAAAACCTCGCCCACTTCTGGAAAGGAGGGATGGTTTGAAAGCGTACCAGTATTTTTGATATTGCTGAATGCTGAATGAACAGGAAAGTAACTTGTGTGATTGCATTACAATGTCCATGAAAGTATGTGTTCAGATTTGAAAGCCAGTCTATGAAGAGACAGAGGCTAAGTGTTCATTAAAGCTGAATTCCTCAATCTGAATGAAAGTGCCGCAAATGCTTATTATACCTCTGATTGCAAGCCAATAGATTTACATATACTTTAAATACTTTTTTCAAATATTATGAAGAAAAATGAAGAATCTTTTGGAACTTTACTTTTTGACATACACTCTTTTGAATTAATTAATTATTCAACAAACATGTGTTGAAGCTACCCCCTGTCTGAGGATCATACGTTTAAAGGTTGATACTAGACTAACATTTGTAAGAGCCCTCTTATAATGCATGATAGCTTGCACCATATTTTTAAGGTGTTGCTCCTTTGATTGTCACTGGAACTCTGCAACATGAAACTGTAGTAGGTATCTTGGCAGCTTCAATACTAATTATAGTATTTTTAGAAATGTTGAGATCTTCAAAAATACAAATTTTTCAAAGAACAAAAAAGTTTGAATGAGAATGAGAATGTTTTGAATATTCAGGAATGTTCAATTTTTGGACATTTAATCTTCATAATTATTTAACTAATCTACAGACATGTGTTGAAGGTTCCCCGTACTACTACTGCAGTCTTCCTGGTATTTTAATAAGTACTGGAGATCTTCTCAGCTTGGTTGGAGTTCATCCACTATTCTTGAAGGATTGTGGCTGAGAGATTGTGGACTAGGTTGTGCACTATTCTTTTGTTCAGTGTCCAATTGGGAATGTGTCCAATAGTAGTCTTGTTTGGAATATGCAAAAGGTTTGGGCCATCCATACTCCAAAAGGAGTATTTGACAAACTCCACACAAGGTTTTGGGCAATTGGTAATCCAAAAGGAGTATTTGACAAACTCCACACAAGGTTTTGGGCAATTGGTAATCCAAAAAGAGTATTTGACAAACTCCACACAAGGTTTTGGGCCATCGGTAATCCAAAAAGAGTATTTGACAAACTCCACACAAGGTTTTGAGCCATCGGTAATCCAATAATCCAAGTAGAGTATTTGACAACCCGGCACAAGGTTTTCACAACCTCTGCACAAGGCTTTGGGCCATCGGTAATCCAAAAATAGTACTTGAGGAGAGGAAATTGACAAACATTATTTAACGAAGAGAGCTCAATGATGCTATTCTTAGAGTCGTAGAAAGTCAAAAGAAACCCATGAGGAGTCACAGCACACAAAAGTGCTTGAATACAATTTTTTTAAAGCAAAACCACTCACACAAGGCTATTATTAAAATGGAAAGTCACACACACGTCACAACTTAGTGCAACTTGTCCACTTGGTACCACACTTTGTGCTACAGGACAAAATTGCAAAAAGAAAACCCCCCCCCCACACACACACATACCACACACAAATTGCAACCTTTTGAAAAACATACACAAAATCAAATACCATAGTAGCATGCCAAGTTAAAACATTTGAATGTCAAATAATCATTTTGTTTCCGAGATTTCACATTGAAAGCTTAAGATTTTCTGGAATAATATTCTAAAATTTCTTTAATTCAGCTCCGAATTTTTTGTTGCTTGAAAAATTACATATTTTTTGGGAAATTTCAACATTTTTGAAAATAATGCCATGGTACCAAAGGAGGAAACAGGGTAGAAATTGGGGAGTGGGTTGCTATTTGGGGTGCAGAATCAAAGGGTACGAAAGAGTACTTAGGTCAAACACGGGATGGGTGCATAGTGTTTCAAGCAGTGCTATTCTTTGTTGTTGTTTCTGCAGTGCTGCTGTTAGGCAGTTTTCTTCGATTACCGTGAGGAAATCTTCAGACACAAGGAGTTCTTGCATGGTGTGAGAACTGTTGTGACGCAAGCAAGCAACAATGTTGCATTGTGGATTCCACTACAAACAAGGCTGCAGGATACCCTTGCCGGCAACGCTTAATACTTTGACATCCAGCTCCCCCCCAACTTCGGTCTCTCATCTTCAGATTCTGCAGTTCTTTTCTGATGCTCGCATTGGTAAGTAAATCCCGTATTCCTGTGTAGAGTTTTGAGGATTTGTTGTAAATATTGTAAGCTGAAGTTCAAATTTCAATGCCTTCTGTGGCAAATTTTTGGTATGGTTTCTATCCCTCGTTGCAACTCCAACGAGGTCTTGTTTTTCAAACCCCGTTATCTTCTTCCAATTTCAATGTGTTTTGTTGCGTGCGCCTCCAGTCCTTGATGACTGGAAACCGGTTGTCGTTGCAAGAACGATGTATGAATGCTCAACGTGACAAGCTTATTGATATGCAGGGCACACATGTCCAAGAAACATGTTATCAAGTCAACAAGCAGTTTTGCTACAGTGCAACTGGAGGAAGGACATAGACTCCATCTTGAAGGACCATCATAGAACTTCTTCTTCCGTGACTACACAAATATGGACATATCCGCAGGTGAATGCAATCGCAATCCGTGTCCTAAAAGACATCATTGTGACAACTGCTAGAAAATTGGAGTCGATTTGCTTGAATCCAAAGGCACTTTCAACCGAGACTGTAGATTTCATGCTTGAGGTGCAGACATCAAACCACACACTGTCGAAAGACGAGTCGGAAGATGCTTCCAGAGTGGATCTGGTGTTGAAAGGTGTGCATCCAGGGACCTTTCAACCCGTTCTCATTGTGTGTGTCACAACTGTGTTCCCTCTATCTATGACAATAGAAGACGTTGAAAAAGCAGTAAAGAGAGCTCAACATTGGGAGAAGGCCGTGGGTCCTGAATTCTTGGTGATGGCTTTGGTGGCGGGATTTGGCACAGAGCCATTGGCTTTGCAGTTTGCTAAAGAGCACAGAATAATCTGCTGTGATTTAAACAGCAGCAGCAGCAAGAATGTTGAGCTCATTGGTCTTGACTAAATTGGTGAATAATTTTTTTCTGTCTTTCTTTTGGATTTGTTATTTCCATGTCGTTTATTATTCAGCAGTGCAGAGTTTTTTTCTTACAGGAAAATCTTTATCTACTAGAGAAGGCACCCCTTAGGGCGCATTCTGCATCCTACTGAAGGCCGACTAGCTGCAGAATGTGCCCTAAGGGGCGCCTTCCCTAGCATAAACGGTTTTCTAAGGGCAGATTCTGCTCAAAATAGGGGTCTGATTTACTCAAAATCGGCAATTTTTTTCGCAAAGACCATCTTTTGCACTCTAAGAAGCTTGAAAACTGTGCAGAATAGACCCTCCAAATTCTTTATGTAGCATAAGCAGATTTCGTTTTCTTCTTCTTCTTTCAATTTTGTGGTTTCTAAATTTTGGGGAATTTTTCCACATATTTCGCAATTTCTTCTAATTTAAACTTTAAAAAAGAAATTTTCTAAATTGTTTTGTCGCCACAGTGCGAAAATTCGCCAGAAAGAGAAAGAGAAAAGGTAGGCGGTTTCGAAAGTTTGGGGGGGGGATGTCCATCAACAAAGGACTTCTTTTTTTTTTAAATAACCTAAATTCTCCAGATTTCGAAAAAAAACAAAAAAATTGCCAGATTTCTACCTTAGGCACTCCAGTAGGTAGCCATGGTATAGAAGGATTTTGGAACAACTTCACTATAAGATCTGCTCTCATAGTAAATATTGTTAGTAAAAACTGCCACTCTGCCACATTGGGGGAAAAAAAAAAGAGAAATAAGAACTTATACTTTTACTTTTTACTTTTTTACTTTTTATTTAACGCCAGTTGTGGGGCCAGAGAGACCCATTAGGCGGACCCTCCAAAATCACTTCATTCTTGTAATTTTTTATTTCACTTTTTGGCAAAATTTTGCTAGTTAAAAAAAGGTTGTTCCACAGAGCTTTCATTGTTTAAACATTTTGTATGACATTTGTATTGCAAACTACAAAATTTGGTGGCTTTTTCCAAAATCATTTTTAAAATAAGTCTAATTTGCAATAGAAAAACAGAACCAAAATTTTCCATATTTGTTTGTCAGGAAAATGACAAAATCACAAAATCACTAATTTGATGCTTGTTATTTTCCGGGGTGTGGGATAGTGATACAGTTGTTCTCGGAGGAGAATTTTCGAAATTTCTTGACCTGAAAAATGTGATTTGGACACATACAAAGGATCTATGTGAAAAAAAAGACCCAAATTTTCAATTTTTGCCAAATTCATACAAAAAGTTCCAACAGGTAACCAAAATATAAAGGATTCTTCTCTAAACCAATTGCTTTCATAACGAGTGTATGGCCTAAATCTTCTTGTTGGTGATTGCAAGTTTGGCTACCTCACAAAATCAAAGAAGAAAAAAACATAGCAAATTTTGAACAGTGCTTCTGTTTTTGGCGAATCTTCACAAACTGATGATTTTTAAAAATAGGAGGTGTACACAAAGACATCTTTTTGAAGAAAAAAAGGCCCAAAGTCGCCACATTATGAGAGGGGAAATTTTGGAAATCACTGTATTTAGACAATAGGTTCTAGCATGTCACCCTAATGTACTAGTTTCCACTTTCCTCTTTGACCTATAGCCACATTTGGCTAAGTCCTCTTGTGGGTAATCACCAACCCACATAGTACATCACAAATTTGAAAAAAAAAAAGGTCATTTTGTGTTTGTATTTATTTTCCCTCTTCCACTAAATTTTGCCACTAGGTACATATACTTAATAGGTATGAATAAAATTATAAATGATATTTTATAGATGAACTTTATTTCATCCTAAGATTTAATGGTTGGACTTTCATTTGAGTAAGATGGCTTCAAATCCACAACATTAATAAAAATGGATATAAAGGAAAACATGAAATTTGAACTCGAAACCTCTCAATTTGCTCTCAATGTGTGAAAAAATTAACCTAGAGGGTAGTTTGAATGTTTGAATGAAAGGGCCCCTCTCAAGGTTCAAAGAGGCATCAAGTCAAAGAAATAAGAGAGAAAGAAGTGACATGTGGCATTTGGGAACTTGGTGAACTTGACAATTGAACATAGTACACTTTGAGATTTGGCAAAGTGGTATTTGGAAGCAGGTAAAGTGAACTTGTCAAAATAGTTAAGCAAATTGCATTCCAAGTTTTATGGACGAGTATACATGAGATATCATTCAGGAATTTTCAATGGATGAACTTTCCTGGATCAAGTTTCAAGAAATTTCAGGATGAAATAAAGATTGTCCATGACATACTATCTGAAATTTTATTCCATACATGAAAATCATCCAAATTTCACTTATGAGACTTCATCCATGACTGTAGTACAGGAACATGGGATTTGATACAAGTCTGGTCATTGTATTCGAAGCTTGAATGTGAACAATAGATTACACCATGAGTAGGAGGAGACTTCCAGAGTCATTATATTATGTTTCAATATGTCATGAACACCAAAACTTAAGGTCTTTTAGCATTAAATTTTGGAAAATAAATTTCATGTGTAGATTTTATGGAGGGATTTTTCAAAATACATGTGTTGAAGCTGCCCCCTGGACTAGGATGGTGTGTTCAAAAGTCAATATTGTAATACCTTTTCAGCTTTGGCAAAAAATATATTATTTTTTTAAATGCCAAAATTTTAGGAAATTAAGGTCCCTTCTTGTTAGAAATTTAAAAAATTATTGTTTACTGAAGTTGAAATTGTTTTATCAACACCTTTTATGGGTTTAATAGTGCAGCCCTGCTGAGAGCTCTGTTGTTCTATCGCAAAATTTAATTTTATTTATTTTTTTGACTTTGTGTATGCAATAAAATTTTAAAATAAATCTTGTTTTTTAGTGTCTGATGGTATGTCAGTGGTTAGTGCAATATTTTCTCCAAAAGAAGGTTCTGGAATTAAAACTTGTGTTATGATACAAAGCGTTTGCACATAACATTGGTGATGAAGAACATGTGAATTCTTTCATTTAAATAAAAATTTATCCAAAAAAAATTTTAAATATTTTTTTCCATCAAAATCAATTTTTCAAAATAAAATAATTATTCAACAGCAAGATGCCAAACCTGAAAAGGTACTATGGTACTATAGACCGAGATTTGTAAGAGCCCTCAGATGGTGCACAGTGGCTTGCACCATAGATTAAGGTGTTGCTCCTTAGATTGTCACTAAAGCTCTCCAAAATGAAATAATGTAGTAGGTATCTTGCCAGCTTCAAGACTAATTATATACTTTTACAAATGTTTAGATTTTCAACAAAAAAAAATTTCAAACAAAAAGAAAATTATATGGAAATTGAGAATCTTTTGAATAGGTATTCAGGAATGTTCTATTTTTTGACATGGAATTTTCAATATTAATTTATTAATCAGCAGGCAAGGATTGAAAGGTGCCCTGTACTACTGTGGTAGGCTAATATTTAATAAGTACTTGTACATTTAAGGGGACATACTCAAACCCCTAATCTTGTCAAATAGGGGTGCAACTCCAGACTTGACTGTGCAAAACAAAACGCCCATTTGTGGAAGGTGAGCAATTTTTAGTGCTTTCCTGATGAATGGAAAACCAGAAAGTAGAGATCTTCACAGCTTGGTTGGGGCTCATGAACTATTCTCAAAGGATTGTAGGTGAGAGGTTGCAGACTATTCTTTTGTTCAGTGTCCTATTGGGAATGTGTCCAACAGTTGTCCTTGTATTAGGTTTGGGCGATTGGTAATCTGAAAATAGCATTCCCCAAACCCCACACTTGGAATATGCAAAAGGTTTGGGCTATTGGTAATGGGACAATAGTATTTGACAAACCCCGCAAAAGGTTTGTGCCATAGGTAAACTGAAATTTTTTAGTATTTGATAAACCCCACAAAAGTTTTGTGCCATTGGTAATCCCAAAATAGTATTTGTCATAGAATGTCAGAAGAAACCCCACAAGGAGTCACAAAACATAAAAGTACATGCGAACAAATTTTTTTAAAGCAAAACCACACGCAAAAGGACAATTTTAAAAGCAAAAGCATGCACACACAAAAACAGAAGGCTATAATTAAAATGGAAAAACACACACACCCACAAGTCACAACTTGGTGCAACTTGTCCACTTGTTTCCACAACTTGTGCTACAGGACAAAATAGAAAAAAAAAAACTCACAGACACACACACAAATTGCAACCTTTTTAAAATATACACAAAATCAAATACCAATAGCACCATGCCAAGTTCAAACATTCCAATGTCAAATAAATACATTATTTTGATAATTCCGAGCCAAAAAACTAGAATAATCTGAAACATTATAAAAGATTCTCCATTTCCTTCACAAAATGTTGTTGTTTGCAGAAAAAAATCGAAATTTTCAACATTTAAAAAAATATTATAAATTAGTGTGAAAGGTGCCATGGTACTATGGTGGAACCAAAGGAGGAAACAGGGTAGCAATTTTGGGGTTGGGGGTTGGGGTTTGCTACTTGGGGGTACAGAATCAAGGCTCCACAACAGTGCTTATAGTCAAATAGGCGGAGGATGCATCCTGTTTCCAGCAGTGCTGTTCTTTGTTGATTGGGCAGTTTTCTTCATTTGTAAGGAAGTCCCGAGACACAAGGAGTTTTTGCATGGTGTGAGAACCGTTGTGAAGCAAGCAAGCAACAATGCTGCATTGTGGATTCCACTATAAAGCCTGCAGGATGACCTTGCCAATAACACAAGTAATACTGTGACATCTGACTCTCCCCCGACTTCTGTGTCTCGTCTTCAGATTCTGCGATTTTTTTCTGGTGCTGGCAGCGGCAATTCAATCCCCTATTCTTCCATAGACTTTTGGGAATTTGTTGTAAGTATTGTAGTGAAATCAATGCCTTCAGTGGCAAATTTCTGGTAGGGGTTCTGGTCCTGATTGCTCCTCCGACCATATCTTGTTTTTTAAATCCTGTTCCGTACTTACAATTTCAATGTGTTTTGTCACATCTGGTTTAGTTTCATTTCACCAAGTTTATGCACTCTTCACAAGTTGATTATGTTTGCATGTGTAGCTAGTCCTTAATGGCTGGAAATTGGCTGCTGTTTCTAGAATGACATGGACGAACGCTCAGTGTGACAAGCTTATTTATATGCAGGGTACAGATGTACAACAAGAAGCATGTTATGAAGTTGACAAGCAGTTGTGGTACAGTGCCACTGGAGGGAGGAGATAGACGCCATCTTGAAGGATCATCAATAGAACTTGGCCAGAAAAAAAAAGTTTTGTCTCTCACCTCCAAGTTGTAGGAGTTGTTCTATTGGAGAGTACATGATGGCACGCAATTTCACTAAACTTGACATATACATACCAAGAAAGCACAAAAAACAATTCACCCACAATATGTGAATAGGACTTTGTCAAAAGAGGAAAGCTTCAGGTATGATCAAGTGCAACGATAACATAATGAAGGCAAATGATGAATTAGTATGTTTCCAATTCATTACAAAGTGATACAAGTGCATCACAAACTTGTTGCTTTCATGTATTTGTGTTTTTATAACATTTTAACAATGTGTTCAAAGTTAAGTGCAGATCAAAAGTTGATCAATTATTAATATGATGTTCTAACAATATTGTAAAACAATGATCAATCTTCACAATGTTACAACGTTGATATCATAACATCATATCAACATTTCACTAATATTTAATTTTGAACACATTGTTAAAATGTTTAAAAGCATAGATACATGGAAGAGGCAAGTTTGTGACACAAGTGAATTCAGATTCTACATACTTGGGTATGCCCAAGTTGCATACACCCACCAAAACACCATATAACTAAATGACACTGATCCAAACTTCATTTTAAACATTTTGTACAAAACCTCAATTTTCAACACATCTTATTACACAATAATACCCAAATGTTGATTTATGCTACAAAAACCTCAAATTTGTATAAACATAATTAAGACCTAATAACACTAATCTTCCAGTTTGAATAGTGCATTTGGGGGGGGGAGGGGGGAGAATTTCAAATTCTTCTGGCCTGGAAATTTTTATTTCAACACATACAGAGGATTTCTGTGAAAAAAATGACCCTAATTGACCAGATTTTGAGAAAAAAATTTTGAAAATTTTCCCAATTTCTATACAAGTTTCCAACAGGTAGCCAAAATATAAAGGATTCTTTTTTTAATTTACTTTCAAATTAAGTATATGGCCAAATTTGCCTAATTCTTCTTGTTGATGATCCCCAGTTTGGCTGGCTACTTCACAATATGGAAAAGAGAAAAACTACAAGTTTTGAACTCTCCCAAAAACATTAATGTCTGGGGTGGCAGGTTATGTCATTTTTTTGACCACATTATATGATGTAATCTTCCAATGATCATACACATTCATAATACCATAGTACTTAGGCAGGTTCAGCAGGAAGATGCCAAATAATTAAAAAAATTGGTCATTTATATTCGACAGGAAAAATAATAATATTTGACATTATACTAAGTAACAAAAGCTATTGTGTTTGAGACCTGCATTCAGACTTCTGGCATTCCATGCACAAAATTTTCAGAATTTTCAACAATTCAAAAAATAAAATTAATTAGTGCCTATACAGGCTACCCCCAGATTGGCAATGATCTACAGGCAGATTTAGCCAAATATGGCTAAAACTTAGGTAGGAAAATAAAATTTGTTAACCATCCCCCTCCCCGCCCTTTTTTTTGCTACCTACTTGAACCACGTATAGAAATCTGGCGATTTCTTAAACTTTGGTCAAAATATGGCTATTGAAAAATTTCAAAAAACACTTGATTTTAAAACTTTTAAATCTTAATATAGCTTTCTGGCTATATATAGCCAGCAAAAAATTGCTGGGGCCGCTCACCCCAGACCTTAATGTAGTGGAATGGTCTCGCCCTTTTACACAGCATAATGGGCAGGAGCTTGACGATTCCACAATACGTTTTGAGCTTGACGATTCCGCAGTACGTTTTGTGTTTGTAATGTATTCTACATTTTCACTCTTTCATTTTTTCTGCCTTCACGCGTCCACGCGTCGGCCTCCGACCATTCGATGCGTGTGAAGAAGGCGAAGACAAAGCGACAAACACAACAACACAACAGCTACGCTGTTTTTCAAATTTTTTGTTTGTTGCGCAATCTTACAAAAGCTCCGATCATCCTCGGGCCACAACAATTGCCACCAGTTTCTTCGTCTCCCGTCGAATAGCTTACAGCCGCGGCTATCGGTGGCCACAAGAATCACGGAATTTGGTTCAGAATTGCGGAAACTGGAGCGCATTTGCTGAAGTTTTTTTTTGGTTGATCGTGAAGCGGGAAATACAACAACAAAAACCAAGCGAGGAATAGTCGGCGGAGGAGAGCAAGAATGTCATACGCTTATTTGTTTAAGTATATTATTATAGGAGACATGGGTTCGTTGCTGCTCCTAATCATATTGCCGGGTTTTTCTTTGAAGTTTTTTGCAAGACCCTGATGTTTCCGTTTCTTGTACATGATGACGATGAGAAGATGTCTCTCTCTGTCTCTCTCTGTCTCTCTGTTCTGTCGATCTTTGGAGCGCTTGAGATTCTGGAATGTGTATCAGCCGTCTTGGCGGGCTTTCTATAGGATCGTGTATGGGAAAGAGACTTAGGGTTCTTCGGGATTCGTTTTAGCTTGGAGATTACTGATTCTTCGGGTTTCTGGATCGATTTTTTTCCCATTGCGATATTAAGATCTGATGGAACTCGACATGAGATCTTTGATTGTCTTTTGTTATCGTATGATCCGTTTCAATATGTTGTGCAGTTTGTTTCTTGCGGAGCAGCACTGTTAGAGGTTCCTCCAAGAGTGATGAGAGATACATGCCCTGTAGAAGATGTAGCGTAGAAAACCGAGCAGAATGCTATGTGCTCTTTGTCGACGTTGTACATCTCTATCCAGCAGTGCTTGGAATGAGACCAGGATTCTTTGGTTAGCATACCTCCTCATGATGCAGGATTTAACTGTACATACAGAAGCATAGTCTACCATCCTTCCTTGTCCAGGGAGCATGGGGCCAGTTCATACCATGAACAGGACTTTGTCTGTTGGAAGGAAATGGGGTACGTACTTCTATAGATGCTGTATAGAAGATCAGGAGAAGGTCCTAAAGTTGTGGACCCGTTGTGGTGTGCAGGGGTGGGTAAATCGTGCCTCTTGTTGCAGTTTACAGACAAGCGCTTTCAGCCTGTGCATGATTTGACCATTGGTGTGGAGTTTGGAGCACGGATGATCACTATTGATAATAAGCCTATCAAGCTTCAAATCTGGGACACGGTAGTAAAGTTGTATTCAAATATGAACTCTAACAAACAGAAACTAATGTGCTTTGGTGCAATTTTAGGGTTTTTGTTTTGCCTGGAGATGTGGTGAATCAGGGTGTTTCAGGTGGATTGCTGGAGGGAAGGAATGTGGTTATCTCATTTAGAAGTGGTGATTGTTTCCTTCAAATTTGGAACAGGCTGGGCAAGAGTCCTTTCGGTCTATCACCAGATCATACTACAGAGGAGCAGCAGGTGCATTGTTGGTGTATGATATCACCAGGTATCAAGTGTATGATATGTTTTGTGTGTGTTCACAGCTTCTATGCAGCTTTAGTTGCTGGTCAGCCTTAAGATGTTGGCACAGCAACTTATCAGAAACAGTTAGATATGCAGGAGAGAAACTTTCAACCACTTGGCAAGCTGGTTGGATGATGCACGGCAGCATGCCAACTCCAACATGACCATCATGCTTATAGGCAACAAGAGTGACTTGGCCCACAGAAGAGCAGTTAGCACAGAGGAAGGTGAACAGTTTGCGAAGGAGAATGGTTTGGTGTTCATGGAGACATCTGCCAAGACAGCTCACAATGTGGAAGATGTGAGTTTTAATGTGTATTTGGTCATCAGTACTATGCAGGCAATTTTTTATTGCACGTATGGACTGGTGATGGAAATTTAACCTTGTGCTCTTTGCCAGGCATTTATCAACACAGCTGCGAAGATTTATCACAAGATTGAGGAGGGGATCTTTGATGTCTCTAATGAGGTGAGTTATGTGCAAGGTGCCACACTTACTTAGTGCAGTAGTCTTTTCTAATAATGTTTCTTTCACCCTCCTTGTCTTGGATTATTAAGGATTACTTCTCCCTGAAGTGGATCAGTGTATCCTGGGAAGCCCTAGCTTCCCCAGGAGAAAGGACTCTCAGTCACATCAGTTCTAGCTTATGTCTTCTCTCTCTACATCCAATTTCATTCAAGAGCATAGGATTTCTGGTCTTTCTTCAATTTGGGGGTGTTCACATTTTCTGGTAAAAGCAGCTATCCTGTCACAAGGAGCAGTAAAGAGTTCTTTTATTGTTCTTGTTTTGCCATTCATCATGAGAGAGAGAATTTGGAACAGCATTCACAGTCTAGTGTATAACTGGATGGTGGGCTGGCAGTCATATGGGATCAAGGTGGGCTATGGGAGTGGAGCTGGTACAGGAGCAGGGACTGGTAGGGGCGATGCCTCTGTTCAGAGTGCTGGATGCTGCTCTTGATGCACCATCTTGGAAGGAAATCCCTACTTTACTAGGTATTGGCTGCTCATGGCCTTGGTAAACAATCTTTCCTTGGGGCAGCTATCTCATTGGTTGCTTACAAGAGACCCTTTTTCCTGGTACAAGGCATCTTATGAGCTGTGGACTTGTAGTGTCCACTGTTGTAGGGTGCCTTGGGTCAGAATTTTAGGATGTTGGATTGCATAAGTCTGGTTCCCTTGACAGTGGTCCAACAGGAGGTCATGGCCTGTCTCCAACTGTTGCAAGTGAGGGTCCAAACATTGTGTTGTATAGTTAGCTAGTAATGAAGCCAACACCTTCAATTTATTAAATGTAGACAATTTTTAGGTCTTATGTGGGGTACCCAAATGCTGCTAATGGCCAATTTGCATCTCGATCAATCAAGTCAGTTGCATTTCAGTGGCAAACTGTGGTGATGAGCTGCTCAAGAGTGTTGAGTCTTTTAAGTCATAGCCAACATCAAAACTGAGTCTTCCTGTTGGTTCTGGAAATTCAACAGAAAATCAGGATACGGATGGTTGTGTACAGTTAGCCTAAAATATTGGGTGGATTTTGATATACTTATCTACATCCACTGTCAAGAACTGATGAAGTCTGGGGATTCCTAGCTGCTTGACACTGCTATGCATGATGAAAGTGAGGGTCTGACACTGAGACACTGAGTGAGTGACACTCATAAGATTATGACTGCACTCCTTGTTCTCAGCGTTGATTTTGCTGCAACTGAGACAAGAGTTACCATCAAAGTGTTGTCAAGTTTTGTCTGCAATCTCATAGATATGATGAGCTGCTCAAGATTGATTTACTAGTAAAAAATGAGAAGTGTACATGACAGTTAGTGGCCACCTTGGTCAACTATTGTATTGTGCTTTGCAAGGTTAAAGCCATTCCTGAGGGATTTGCATTTGTATGATGGCTAAAAGGGCAATTGTTGAGATGTGCCAGTGGCATACTTGCAGATATTTGGTCAAAACAGGCAGACGTACACTAACATCTTGTTTTTCATGGGTTGTTTTTATGTGTTGTTCATGGCACAAGTAGTTGATATGGCATGGGATTCCAGTTGATTAACATGCTATTTGGAACTGATGAATTTGGATCCCAATAGAAGAATAGTTTCATTTGTCATAGGAAAGATAGCGGTAGTACAGATTTGGTTAAACTGACCCTTTATGAACTATGGATGAAATGTTCTGCAGCATGTATCAAGTATTTACTACAGCATGGGAGTTTCATGCTGATTAGCTTGTGCTTTAGAACTGATATGCTATTGCTTTCTAAGATTTTCGTTTTTACAATATGTCATTGGGAAGATAGTGGTTAGTGCAGATACTATTATCTTCTATGATTCATGAAACACAGGAATTATGCAGCTTATAGCACCATCCAAGTACAATTTTGCAAGAAGCTGCAAGAAAGTATTTTGTTTGGAAGATTTGTCTCCTGTGTTGTAGTGGATCCATAATGACATTGTGTCTTCAAGTTTCCATTCTTATTACAGTCCCATTGAGAAGAGGCATGATGGTTTGTGTTTCCCATGTGCTGGGTTACACTGCAGGTACAAGACAGGAAATGTGTGCATGGGCAACAGGCTATGGCAGCCTGGTGGCTTCTTACATTTTCCTCTATGTTGTAAACCAAACTATCCAGATTTTGGACTATTCAACTTTCGGCAACTGTACCTTCTAGGGGCCAAGTCAGATTGAAGCACCATAAACCAGTGTCTTCACAGTTGTCTCTCATAAACATCCCTCCCCTGCTTAGTAGCCACAACCATGTTTTTTATTGTCTTGTTCTTTCTAGTTTTCTGTAACTCCATTTCATCTTGCATTTCTTTATAATCTCTATTGTGTAATACATTTATTGTTACGGCCAATGTGTATTCATCTCTATAAGTTTTTTTCTTTTTTTTTCTTTTTTTTTTGGGCTAACTTTAACTTTCATTGTATACTAAGTTGTAACTTTTTGGGTCACTTTTATGCCTGCTGTTGTATATCTTCCTACATTTAGATTGTTTTTGTTTTTAAGTCATGGTCAATAGGCTTCCATCACCACCTCCCATGCTTCTTTATCAACATGGCCACCCAAGTTTTTCAAAGAGGATTGTAATTTGGGCAGTTAGTGTTGATGTTCATTGTGGATTGGTTGCATGAGGATTATTTCCCATTTCTTGATTGACCTTGTCATATGTTATATTGGCATGTTACCTTACAATTACAAGGCTTCAAATTGGCATTGTCACAAGAATTTCAAGTTAGATGAAATTCTTCGAAGGTGAAATGTAAAGAATAAACAAGTAACCCACATTAGACAAATTTAAGGTTCATTAAATGTTCATGGATGATTTGTTCCAATTTGGGTGCTTTTTTAATAGTTGACATTTTAATGATATGTATGGACAGTACTATGGAATAACAAACCATTTGTATTATGTTCACATACGCAATTTCATATTTCGTTTCCATGATTTTGAAAACTAAAAGGAGATTAAGGAAGGTTAAATATTTGATGATAATTGTAATAGTTATTATCAAGTGAATATTGTCTCATAAGATTGACTTGCAATCACATTCACAATTTCATGAAGGATTTCTTTGTTACATTAATGCCACCTTTGTAATTTTCGAAGATGTATAATGCTTAATCAACAAGTGGTATGAGATGTAGGCCTTGCTTGCCTCTGTATTCCCATTGGCATTGTAATTAGCATGTATATGTAGATATGTGTATATTGTGCATACATGTGAATTTTTATGATTTTGTATGTGTATATGTGCATTTGTGTGTGTATGTACATGCATGGTCACACACATGTATATACATAACTTGTTTTAATTTCTTTTTAAATTTGTGTGTTTTTGTGTTTCTTGAAGTTATGGAATTTTGTTTAAATTTATGATATTTGTGATATTTGTGCATAGGGACATGTGTGTGTGTTTTAGAGTTTCTTTTCAAATTTCTCAAATAGGCTTGGTGGTGAGGATCCCCAAGATGATCTAGCAATAAATGTTGACAATTTCCGGGGGACAATTAAAAAAAAAATTTAAACAAATCTACAATTGGTGACTTAGCTACTACCTTCGTCTAAATATGATGAATTCAAAAAATATTTCCTTATAAATTTAGCAAATTTGGTGATTTTTTTGAAAAACATCCTTTGGGGCCTTTTTAGACCCTTTTTTTGTCGTGCCAAGTGGGGTAATTTTGTGAAAAAATCAATAGTGTGTATGTGTTAAAATTTGGGAAAGTTGTATTAAAATTTACATAAAATCATAATCATGTAATTCTACATTTTTCATGATGTCACTAATTTTTTTTCATGTATGTGTTAAATATGTAACATATTTGAAATGCATGACACAACTTTTGACAATAATAACATGAATGTTTGGCAATCTCCTTAATACTTTCTTTTTCATATATATATTCATGTTACAAATTCAGTCATAATTAATTATGACTGAATTTGTAACATGAATATTGTCCACATATTTGTACAAAGATAATGTTATTCAAAAAAATTCTCATTTTTTATACATTTTCTAATTTGGAATGCTAAACATTATGGAAAGTTTTGTAAATTTTTAAGTTTAATTGTTTAATGTATTTATTTTGATGTTCATTATATTGAACATGATTACATGTAGATTATTAGTTTTTTGTGGAAATATTTTCTTTGATTATGAACAATCGACATCATGAGCAACTTTTTAATTTCTTGTCATTTATTGTTCTAATTTCTTCATATTTGTAATTTAAATACATTGCATGATGTCATAAGACTTTCTTTTCCTTTTTTGAAACAAAGACTATTTTTTGGAGATTCCTTGGTGTTCAAGTGACCATCATGATTTTTTTAATCAGGATTTTTAAAAAGATAAATGTCAATTAAAACTTAAATCTAACAACTAAAAAATAATCAACCTATCAATTATGCCTTAGCCAAAAAAAACCCCATTTATACAAATTCAAAATCTTCAAAAATTCCATTTCAAATTTCAAATTCAACTTGCAAATTTAATTCAAAATCACAATACTACAAGTGTTTCATCAGGGACTTTGTTTTCATTATGACTCCCATTACCAAGCTATTGTGGAAAATAGAAGCATTCGAATGAATGGTAGAATGTTAATAAGCTTGGAAAGAAATCAAGCATTATGCTACATGGATGCACCAATCTTCATTTCACCTCATTGGGACATCGAGTTTCATGTTCACACATACATTTTTAATTTGGTAGTCGGGTTATGTTGGTGCAAAACCTTACTAAAAACTATGACCAATCAATTGCCAATGCATCACGGTTGTTCAACAACATTGAACAAAATTATATGATGACCAAAAAGGAGGCATTTGCAATGGTGTATGTTCTCCATAAATTTCATCATTATTTGCTATGTAACAAATTCATCTTTTATGTGGACCATATGGGGTTGTTATACTTGTTCCAAAAACCCCAAGTTTCAAGGAAAATAACAAGATGGCTACTACTCTTCTTGGAGTATGATTTTTCGATAGTTTATGAAGCAAGGAGATTTCACTTTGTGGCAGATGCCATATCCCGAATGCCTGATTTTCATAAAGGAAAATGGAATACCAGACTAAACAAAGAATGCTATGTTTTTTCTCTTACAACTAGTGTGATTACACAAAATTTCCGAATACCTCACTATTGAAAAATCTCCATTTCATTCTAATCCAAAGCAAAAGAAAAAGCTAGCTTTGAGAGCTTTACAATTTTTTTGGTATAGGGCAAATTACATCGTCAAGGTCAAGACCAGGTTTTGAAGTATTACTTTGAAGATTTGAAAACCCCCATTGTGTTTTAAGAAATGCACGAAGGAGTTAGTGGTGGGCATTTCTCATCCAAAATCATAGTTCGCAAGATTTTGGACATAAAGTATTAGTGGCCAATAATGCACAAGGATGTTCTCCAATATTGCCAAGCTTGTGACAACTATCAATGAATGGGGAATCTAATAGAAGGGAACATAGCAAAACGAGTAACTTCATTATTGATAGAACCTTTCATGAAGTGGGGATTAAATTTTGTCAACTTAATCAAAGCCATAAATAGGTATATCGAAAATAAATACATTCTGGTAGCCATTAACTATGCCACCAAGTGGGTGGAAGCAAAGGCACTGTGCACCAATACAACGGGTGTGATAGCAAAATTCATTTATGAATTCATTCTCACACGGTTTGGCTATCTGTTTACTTTGGTAAATGATTAAGGCAACATTTTACCAACGATGCCATTGAAATTTTTACAAACCATTGTTTGTTACGACATACGACCTCGACTATTTATTAATTGCAAGGTAATGGACATGCATAATCCACCAACAAAATCATTAAGGTTCATTACTTACTAAGTTGGTGAATGAGAACTGCATTGATTAGGATGAACACTTGCACATGGTTATGTATGTTTACCGCAAAACATTCAAGGTAACAACCGGACACACATTGTTTCAATTCGTTCATGGCCTTTATCGTTTAATGCCAATAGAATACCTATTGCCCATGACTAATTCATATCTCGACTAAAATTATTTTCCCATTTGTATTTGAACCAATTGCATGGAAAAATTGGAGCACTTGGATGAAACTTACCAAGAGGCAACAAAACGGACAAGTACAAGGCAATGGAACATGGCGTTATGGGTTCAACAAGACCACAAAATTAAGATTTTTTCTATGGGGGGAATAGTTCTTCAATTTCCAGAGGGTAGAAAAGAACACACCGGAAAGTTCAAAAAATGATGGTTTGGTTTATATAAAATATAGTATTGTCTCCCCAAGAATACCAGATTATTTGTCAACATCAATAAGTTTGAACCAAATCCCATTTTGGTGAACATCGACAACTTCAAACCCTATAGATATTTGGGAAAAAACTCCCAGAGGATTATAAGCTACCATCAAAGGGGGAGGAACACAAGGAGGATTTAGAGCAAAAGGGGATCTTAGAGAAGAAGGGGAATTCAAATAACAAGGAGGATTCACAAAAATGTTTTTGGTATGGTTCTTTTGAAAATGAAACCACATCGAATATTGGAGTAAACTGAAAAAATCCAGTTGTTAGCATTGGAAAATTGGAATACACAACTATCAAACCAGAAGGAATTTTTTGGTCCATCAGATTTTGGTAGAGACCGTCCAAAAAGTTGGCATTCCATCGAAAAACACCTTTTTGATGAAGCATAAAGAATTTTAGGTTCAACAAAAAATTCCAACCTGGAATTAGCTAGGAATAATTTTGGTTTAGAAAACCTAACAAAAGATTCCACTCCAAAATTAGTTGGGTCGATTTTAAACTTTTTGATTTGGAATTGGCACGAACTAATCCAATATGGAATTCGCACATGAAGATTCCATCCTAGATTTGTTAGAAGCAGATTCTATAGTCGAAGTAATCCTGATTAATTGTGTCTTCATCCAAACTAACGAAACAACATTGAGGGGACATGAGTTCATCTACATTTCTAAATGGTTTTTATAATCAGCGTTGCTTTTAAGCACTCGAACTTTGGTATAAAAGATGGAACTATTCACTCAATTTTTCCTCTTTTTTTTTAGTATTGTTATGCTATAGAAATTCATACCGATTTCTTATTAATGAAGATGAGAGGGTGCATTTACAAAGAGATGGCAGAAAACATGAAAAGGAGGGAGAGTTTAGAATTAAAACTAAGTGACAGCCATGTTGCACTAGATATTGACCATGAAGACAAAAAAGGAGATAAAAAAAAATAGTAATGATTTTTTTCAGTAAGCAAAATATCATTTTTTTGGAAATGGAGAAATTCCATTGGTGGATTACTAGAAGAGATATAGAATGGGCTCATCATGTTAGCATTTCTAGTTTGTTGGGCATGCAATTGAATTTGATCCGACCACTAGTGAAGGAGTTTCTACTAGCCATGACTTGATTCAATCTAAAAATTATAGAATTAGTTGTGTAAGAGTTTTGATTTTCAAGAAAATATAATGGCCAAAATGCTAAACCTATTAGAAATAGGCATTAACAAATTATCGCCCAAGTCGACTAAAGAGAAGGAAAAAAAAAAGAAAAACATCAATTTACCCGAAAAAAAATTCCATTGGAAGCATTGGTCAACCGAGAAGGATGGAAGGTTTCCCTTTTAAAGGGAATGTATGCAACTGGATTATCAACATTAATCCAAGTAATTGGTTGAAAGGCAGTCAACTCACCTACATGGCAAATAAATTGATGAATTTTGTAGTGTTGGCCAAGCAAAGGGTGAAGGTGAACCGGTTTGCTATAGTCTTCAACAACTTTTACAACAAGTTGCAAAATCTATTTGTATCGACAAAACTTGATGTAAATAGGGACATCATTGAATTTGGAACTATCCAGGCGATAGACATTTTGCTTTGAAATTTGTTTCTAGTAGACTCGAAATTCATCCTACCAAAATTAAACGAGAAGGAGGAAGGTGTTGCCAAACCAATATTGGAAGCTCAAGCTATAGGAAGCAACAAGGTTCTAGGAACACATTTTTGGTGTGCACCCATTGAGCTTGACGAGGAGATGGAGGATGTTTGATGCACCCCCAAATTCTTTGATAAATTTAACTGCGAATCCAAAGGTGAAATCAACAAGGATAAGGAATTGGGGTACATTCCCTAGTTCACAGCATTTCGAGGGTAGAGGGGTGTGCTAGAGCTTTGAAAGGGGAACTAAGACGAGTGACAAGCAGGTCAATTATTCACACAGACTTGCACAAACCAAACAATAAGTTGGTTAATGTATAATTGGAGCATTTTTGGTGCACGGATGAGCCATAAGCAAACATGAACTCATAAGACTCACCACGACCCAGACTTGAAGAAGCCACCACCTTCCCACTTATACTATTTTTTATGCCTTGCCATGAAGGCCTGCATCGAAATGTCATTTTGTCCCAAGACTCCCAAGTTAGGAGTCTTGAAATTTTCAAAATTGGGACTCTAACGACTTTGGAAGCTCATAACTTTTTGTGTAGACCTCCGATTGACATGAGGTATAAAACAAAGTTGTAACCCTTGTCAAGAGTTTTCCAACTATCTGTCACAAGCCATTTGTGTGTAAGTAAATCAGGGTGATTTTTGACTTTTAATGGTCAAAAGTCAAATTGGTTGGGAGCCCTTTTTTTGGCTAAATTTTATGTTTTAAATACCCAAAAGGGTTATGCGAACCCATTTCAGACATCTACATTTCAAGATATTTCCAATGGTATAAGGAACTTTTTAATCCAATGAATTTGACCTTTGAAATTGCCCTCTGAAAATTCGAAAGTCCCTCAGGACTCCAACTTTCAAAGTGAGAACCCACTTGAGAGTGTGCAGGTTCATTCCCTCACATTCTTCTACATTCCCAAGAACATGAAATGTGATTCCTAGGCTTCACTCTTGGCCCGCACCTTTGCAAACCCTTGCCTTGGTCGCAAGCCAAAGGCTAGGGTTGCAACAATGCTGAAAAAATTGGTGCGATGAGCACTTAATCAAAAACCTCAAAGTAATCAAAAATCTCACCTACATTATTATCAACATTGAAATCTTGAAATTCGGGCCAAGTTTGTCCCCAGAATCTTATGCCTTTGTTAGGGAAGTGCATTTTGGTAAGATGATCATCAGAACTATCAAGTCTTCAAAAGAAGGGCAATATTTTGAGTCTCAGTTTGGTTTGGACTGAATAGTTTTCCGGTGCAAAACTTCAACTAGAAGCACATCTGATGCATGCAAATACTGAAACCCTTGCAAATTTTTCTAGCTAATTACATCCACATTTGGAAAGAAAGAAAATTTCAATAGGAGATATATTAGAATTGGATATTCCATTGAAAAATCTTTTTAGTGGAACCATTGCACATAATTTAGGTGAGGTAATCGAAGACCACCACCCCCGATACTTCATTTTTGGTATGGGGTTGACTTTTTCCTCCACCTATTGGAACCAAAATGGTCATAGCTACTTTGGTTTTGTCTTCATTGAAGACTTTGGAGGACCATTTACTTTGGTTGAAAGAGTTTGCCCAAATGGTGGGTAACATTTTGATAACTTTTTAGTTGGCCATAACCAAAAAGTACGTTGTAGAAGAAGTGATGTAAAAAACTTGCGTGAAGTAGCAAATGTGAAAAGCCAGCTACTGCAGTTGCAGGAGGCTAACTGGCAAGATGTTCTTGCCATACAACATCTGCAAACCAAGCTGTAAAACTTGGAAGGCATGAGGAAGAAGGTTTAAAAGTTCAAAACTGAAAAATTCCAACTATTGGAACAAACTACTAGATCTCCATAAATGTCTTATCAAAATTGATAAGATGTTGGGCTTGATTGATTTGGAATAGGCTAAATTCAACTAGGGTTTTGGAGTAGGAGTAGGTCAATTAGAAGGTGGCGGAATAATCTTTGATCCTTACCAAAAAATTACTCATTTCAACAAAAAGGAAAGTAGAGCAGTTGGAGGGGCAAAATGAATCATTTATTGAAACTGTGTAGAAGAAGTAATTGGAACTGCAACAATCAACCAAAAAAAAAGGTTATTGTAACAAAATTTGGAAGATATATGGCAGAATCCTAATGTTATTTAAGAGGAGTTGGATTCCTTAGCAAAGTACATGAAGGCATCGAGGCAAAGGGTGGAGCTTGCAGACCTCTACCACCACTAGATGGAGGAATTCGACAACTTAAATGGAACATGGTTTTATGAAGGGAAAACTTTTCATTTATTAGAAGAGCAGTAAAAGAAATCAAACCAAACAGCGGGAGTTGTACAAAGAACAAGTTGGTGAAATTATTAAAAGGGCATTTGAATCCTACTGGAAAGATGAAGAGCTATACTAGTTATGCTTAAAGACCTATAGACGAGTGATGCCACATTTGGTGATGTCGCTTTTCGATTTTTGGCAGAATGGAAGCCCATTCCAGATCTACATTGAATTCAATACATGTGGAAGTGAAGAGTAAAGTGAAGGTGGGAAGATGGAGGTGGATTTGGTAGTCGCATTGGATTCACAACTTTTCGAACCTAAAATAACTTTCAGTACTAGGATTTTTTATGGTGATACATATGGTTTTTGGCAAAATCAAAGGTATTCCACCTATTCCAGCCTTTTTTGGTGGAGTAGTTGATTACACGTTTTCAGGCATGATTGTCAAGGACAAGCATGCAAATTTGATGGTTGAATCCCATATGGAGGGAGGGACTTTGATTCCGGTATGATAAAAAAACAATTGTTGTCCCTATTGCCATTGCACTAAGTCTTGCTGCCACAACAGAAGACTCAGGGGTGGATGTTAAGGGAGAGGAAACAAAGGTTACATTTATGGAAAAGTAGTGTTGAAAATGTAATTATGGGGATGTAATTCAAATTAAGAACGGGGATGATGTTGGAGGTTGATTTTATCGAAATCAGTATTTTATTGAAATTTTACCAAAACTGATTTTCTGTACTGAATTTCTTTTACCGATTTTATTCTATTGAAAACCTTGTTACCAAAATCAATTTATATTTCTGGTTTACACTATGTATATTTAAAACTGATTTTTTTTGGCTTAGGCTTAACTACCTATTCCATTGTTTCTAACTTCTTTCTTGGAGGTACTTAAAGCTTTGTCCCTTTGTGGACTGTAATGAGAATATTTTTTTAAATAAAATTATTTTTTCTTGCCATACTTTTTGTATGTAGAATTCTATGTGTAATTGTTTTCCTTCGTATGTTTGAAATATTTTAATTTTTTGTATGTGAGTATTCTTCCTTGCATGTTTGCTTCAAGTTTGTTTCTATAGAAAGTTTATGAGGATGTCCTACTAAGATTTGACAACTCTCTTTGTGTTGAAGCTTTTTGCTTAATTAAGAAAAATAATAAGATTTTATCCTCTACTTTTTTATTTTATTTCTTTCAAAACCTAGTAGTTCACTGGGTGACTTTAACAAATACTGAATAATTAATTAAATCTTAAATCTTAAGATTGGCATTTTTTTAAATTTCTGAAAATTTCAATAGGTAATGGTTATACAAAATAATAGAAATGCTCTTGTTAGTGTTACGGAACAATCTAGTGTGTCTAGACTATCTTAGTTTTAAGTCATTGTCCTTGACAGTGGAAATTTTGATATTATTAAAATTTCAACACAAATAATAAATAATGTTTCAAAAGTTCGACAAAATGAAAAATAAATTAATTTATGCCAAAATGGTAAAGATATTACAATGTTAGAGATAACTGGTCGGAGGAGCCGGATTATCGAATATAGTTGAGGTGCAAATGCACAGAGACTATTTCGATAATCTGGCTCCTCTAGCTGGTTACTTGGCATAACCGGTTTCTGGACTTGGTAGGTAAAAACTAAAAACTGGAGGAGAGAAGGGAGAACATTATGTGATATAACCACCCTCCTCTACACCAATGAGCAAGTGACACGTTAGACAATGCAGTCGAGAAACCAGTTACAACTCAGTTGTGGATGAAAACCCAACTGAGTCGACATCATCTTGGTATTATCATTCCTGTAAGTAATAAAACACAGAAACAGAGCTAAAACCACAGTAAACGAGAAGGGAATGAGAAAGTATGTCTTATCTACTTTCCATCCATCTGCGAACGAGAACCCAATGAAAAAGTATTTGGCATCCACCTATGTACTATCCATCTCTTATGGGGCGGTGGCGGCTATTGGTTCAAGGAGTGTCCCCAACGAACAAAACATCCGTTCCCAACGAACAGAACATGAATTCCCAATGAACAGAAAACAAGCGTTCCCAACGGACAGAACATGTGTCTGCAATGAACATAAAGTGCGTTCCCAACGAAAATAACAGGAGCTCCAAATGAACAGAATGTGTGTCCAACGAACAGAACATGAATTCCCAACGAACAGAAAACAAGCGTTCCCAACGGAAAGAACATGTGTCTTCAATGAACATAAAGTGCGTTCCCAACGAAAATAACAGGAGTTCCAAATGAACAGAATGTGTGTCCAACGAACAGAATAAGAGTTCCCAATGAGAAGAACATGCGTTTCCAACGAACAGAACAGGCGATCCCAACGAACAGAACATTTAGGCGCTCTTGTTGTTGGACGGAGGTAGGCAGCGCGCGTTTCCGCTTCAGCGATGGTCGTCGTGGGGGAGAAGAATGTGGATTTGGTGCGCTGGTGGGTGTTGTAGGAGCGGATGGCTGTGTGGCCCATCGCTTTATCCTTGTGAGGCCAGTCACCGAGAGCCACCTGACAAAGCCCTGAGTCACTCCTTTTTTTGGGAGATCTCAGGCTTCTTTTTTCGGTAAGTATTTGTGGTTTACAGAAGGTTTTTGTTCGTGTTTCCACAAGTTTTTTTGATTTCCTTTCTCTAGAGGCTTCCTTCCGTCGTCAAAACTGTGATATCAAAGATTTTGTAAGAAAGAAGAAGAAAAAGAAGTTCGTGGTTTCGTTTCCCTTTGTCAACCGGCGGCTTCCGTCCGTCATCACCTGTGATCAGAGATTTTGAAACAAGGGATATTAAGTTTGTGGTTTGTCTCAAGCGTGTTCGAGTGGAGTTTCGTTCAATTGGCCCTTATTATGTGAATTGCCAGGATTGCATGCGGTCACAGGGTGGAAGGAGGTTCAGGTCTTAGTATCATCTCTGGTTTTCTGCTTGTCCTGAGTTTTTTGGGGAGTGATTTCCAATGGCAACATTTTCCGCCGTCTGTCTGTCTGCATTGAGAGCACTAATTCCGCCTGGAGCAGCGTCTGAGAACAATTCAGTATCATCCTCAAACCATGTGCAACAGACGCAGTCAGCAGTAGCTCCATCTTGTCCTGCTTCTTTGTCTCTGGAGTGCTCGCGGGATGCGCCTCGCTGGAAAGATGCGGCTGAAGAGCACGACAACAAGCCGGTCAGAAATCTTTTTTTCCTTTATGTTTTTCTTCTGGTATATTATCCCTTCCAAGATAAGAATAGGATGAGTCCTTTGGAAGCATTGGAGCATTTTATGAGAGGAAGGTGGACCGGCGTGGGATGCTTGCATGCAAGCAAGCACCAGGAGCCATTGGCAGGCAACTGATTCAGTCCGTCAGTGGGAAGCTAGCAGAAGTTGAGCTAACTCACAAGTTCCAGTAGCTGGCAAATGTTTTGTCCAAAGCTTCCAATGCTTTTTCTTTTTGTGTGTTCTCTTCTTACCACTTTCCTTTCTTTCATCCATTGCTTTCTTTCTCTTGCTCTCACGATTCTGTTTGCTCCTCTGCCTCCTTCTATCATCATATGGAGCTCTTTACCACATAGAGTAATATTCTGCCCACCATGAATCTGAAATCAGTTCCACTGAGTGCATCTCTTTGGGAGGATGGGTTTAGGGTGTATACACCAAAGCCTGGCATCTTGAAATTACTTTGCTTGATCCTCTTCATCACTGACCATGATGCTACTTGAGATCTAAATCTCTATTTGCTTTTGGTGTTAGTTGTGTCTCTTAAAGGTTAGGTGACATCGCACCTGCGTCATCCTGTTGCTTCCAGAAATGCAACAGAAATTCGGGACATGAATTCTGGTATAATTGTTTGCCTGAAATCTTTAGCAGATTATTATATATTTGTCTACACCCATGATCCCATGATCAGGAGCTGATGAATTCAGTTGGGAGTAACAGCAGTTAGTCACTGCCATTCATGAGGAAGGTTATGCTCTGATATTTGTGAGTGCCACTCACGAGGATATAACCACACTATGCTTGTCATGTTTGTTTTGGTTTTGCTGGAACTGACATAATGGTTGCGTTCAAAGTGTTATTGTGGGTTTCCTATGTAATCGCATAGATATATGTACTATAGACCTAAATCTCCTCCTGTTATATCAGTGTTGACTGTTGTATACTCTATCACTGGTAACAAACAAGTTCATGTTACTCTATTACACACCCTCTTTGCTGAATTCTGTTAACACAATGCGTATTGAAGGATGGCTGTCCTGCAACTTGTGGTGTCACAGGCGCCATGCAATGACCGAAACTGGGAGTTTGCAGGATTGCAAAAGTTTGGACGTGCAGGTTTGATTGCTCTTGCAGCTGCAGCTCTCTGTTACACAGACTCTGAGCCTGCTCAAGCATACAAGGTGTGTACATGTTAATTCAAAAAATAGAAAACCTACAGTGTCTCTAGTGAGAGTAGCAATTGTCCCAATAGAACAACTAGATTTTGCATTGACAAACTTTATTTGTGTGCAAAACAGGGAGGAGGTCCATATGGATCTGAGGTAACACGGGGCCAAGACCTAACAGGAAAGGACTTCAGTGGCCGGACACTAAACAAGCAGGACTTCAAAACAGTATGTGCAGTCTGTCTGCTTCCTTCTATATTGTATGCTTTTCTAGGTTCAGGGAAGGTTCAAGAAGGCAGGTTGTTGTAGAACCACTGAATTGCATGTGGCTAAGCTCATTAGCCTTATTTTCACTTTTCTTGTCAGCATATAGAACTTGACACAGTTGGTGTGTGCAGTCTATTCTACGCCAAGCAAACTTCAAGGGAGCAAAATTGTTGGGAGCCAGTTTCTTTGACTCTGATCTCACAGGTCATCATCATCATCCTGCTCATTTAAAAACAAGCTGGAGGCAAATTCTTTACAAGTGACTAGAGGCTTGAACAGGTGTCTGCACTTTAGCCAGGATCTGAAATTTAGTGCCTTGAGATGGATGCTTCTTTCTGCAAGAGACTACTCTTTTCTTGGTGTTAAGTGGGAATAATCCAGAGTATATCATGGATGGGTGGACCTTCTGATTGGAATTTTCTGTAACAGGGGCTGACTTATCAGATGCAGATCTCCGAGGGGCTGATTTTTCTTTGGCAAATGCACAAAAGGTAACCAGCAAGTTTTATGCTTGTGCAAATGTAAAGACTGGTTGGGTTAATCCAAGGTCACAGAAAGAGGAATCCTGTTTCATGTTGATGTAGTTTCCACAGGAAACATAGAGTATGTAAACCAACCAAACTCAATGGGTAGGTCTCTTTTGTCATGGTCTAATTTTGCCTTCCATGCACAAGTGCAGGCCAATCTCACTAATGCCAATCTGGAAGGAGCACTAGTCACTGGAAACACTTCATTCAAGGGTGCTGTCATCACTGGTGCTGGTATGTCACAAGCAGTCATTATTCTCAAATTTTGCCTCATAACAGTGTTCCAATCAAAAGTATCACCAACTTCCAATCTTTGTCAGTGCAAACATAACATATTCAAGTTTCATTTTTTTTCTGGTTGGGATTGTGCTGAAATATAGCCCAACTGTTGTGTTTGCCAGACTTTACTGAAGTATACTGGAGGGATGACCAGCGAAAGGATTTGTGCAAAGTGGCAGATGGGTATGTGCCTCCTGCATTTATGCAACTCTTCAACCTTTGTCACTATTTGGGTTGGTGTCTTGCAGCCTAAAGGAGGGATAGACAAGTCACAAATGAATGGCTAAATATTGCACATTTAAGCAGAGCAAAGTTGAGGCATGGGGCTGTAGAAGGATTGCAGTCCATTGTCTTTTGAACTCCTTATAATTAGCCTATACAAAGACCTTACAACAAAGGCTTGTGAAGGGGGCCCTGGAAACCCTTCATTATAGAAGTTATTTTGTGCCTCAGCTATAATGGCACTGGATAACATCATAATCAGTCATGTAATGGTCATTGTTGTGTTTTGCAGGGTTAACCCTATTACTGGCAATGCCACACGAGAAACACTCCTCTGTGAGTAACTGAGCTTCAGCTTCTCCCCAATATTTTGTTAGCAACATGTGAGAGGACGAGTCCACACAAGGCATGAAACAAGGTTGGAACTCTTCAACCAGTTCTGAAGTCTCCCTTCCCTGAAGAATTGGCTTCACAAGCCCCTACACACAGACAACTCATGAAGAAACTAAACTGAAACTTACAGGTGGTCACATAGGAGCTGTCAGCAGACTAGTCATCTCAAAACTGTGGAACAAGTTAATTGGGATGATTTTCTTGTATCTCAATCAAGAGTGCATGAAATTGTTGGGATAGCCATTGAGGAGGAGCTATGCTGATGGGCAGATAGATTTGAGGGTTCTTAAGTCATCAAGAAGAAAGCTTGTCTTGAATAACCTCTTGGTGAGAATAATAAACAAATCTAGAGAGCTAAAGTTGGGGTTGGCTAGGCACAGGCAATTGAGGAGAGAGGTCTTAAGAATGAGAATCGAATCTGTAGAGCTAAGTAGCGGTGGCTAGGTGCAGGCAGTTGAGAAAGTTCTTCCTTAGCACAGGCTATAGTGTCGCCAGAAAAAGGTCACAGGTGTATTTGAGGGTTGTAATTTTGGGATGCAACTACACTATGATGCCCATTTGCACTCAGGTTCAGAGACTTTTGCTTACTGCCTACCTGTTACTGCCATTTGGCATGCATCTTGTGGTGTAGGATTGTTGTAGCTGAAGTGAACAAATTAGTCTGACATCAATAACCTCCTACTGAAAGCTGACTACATAGTATGAGGAAGTACTTCCAGATGTCAATGTCTTCAAGGTATCTATGTTGCAGGGAGCACAGATCAGATCTAGTAGCCTTACATGATCATTTTAACACATTCATGTTGATGCCTTGAAAGGTTATAGCCAATTGGTCTGAGATTCTGACTCTGAATTTCAATAGTCTAATATTCTCTCTCTTTTCCAGAGCATCTTCCAGAGCATTTTCCTTGGGTGGCTTCATGAAAATTTGCACCTAATAAAAAACCCCTCACAGGTGCACCCAAGTAAAAGGAAATTGTACAGGAAAACACATACACGAAGCAAAGAGACGAAGCAAAAAACAAAGAAGGCCCAAGTCTTGCCGAGGGGGGATGGGGAGAATCGTCAAGTCTTGTAAGTGAGGTGACGACAAGTCCTTGGCTTGAGTCCATTCCTGATCCACGTGTCGACAATAGATAGGCTATGCAGGTGCCGATCGACGTAACTAGCTTACTTCCAATTGGTCACATTGCGACATTGTAAGCAGATCTCAGGCCGGTGTAAGGTGAATTCTTTGCTGTCCGATCTGCGGTCAAGCTAATCGAGACCGTGGAAAGTTAAGTAAGAAGTTGCTATGTATAAAGAAAGTCCTGCCCGCCTCTGTCCTCTGTTCTCTGTTCTTCCTTCGTCTATTTGAGTTCCGAGCGACTTCGTTGTGCGTTTTGTGGAAATCGCAGTGTGTGTTGTTTCTTTTGTGTTTTGTGGTCGAGAGGTTCGCCATCGCGCGCGAGGATAAAAAAAGGTTTGTAGTTATGGTGATGAGATCAGTTGTTTTGTTGCTGTTATCGGTGATCGTAGCTGCGGCAGCTTCGTTGCCGTTCTTTATTACTACAGCAGCAGCAGCAGCAGATGAGCAGCATGTGGTGGCGCTTACGGCCAAGACTTTTGACGATGCTGTAGGGAAAGATAAAGCGGCTCTCGTAGAGTTTTACGCCCCTTGGTAAGCTTCTTCTCGTTCTCTCCTTTTGCTTCCCTTCCCCGTTTTGAATTTTGAGAGAATGTTCCAGTTTCAGTTACAATGGTTCTCTGCTTCAGATTGATTTGCGATTAGGTTCCACCTGACATGAGGAACGGCCTTACCTTGGACCAGGAGGAGAAGAAGAAAGTCTGATTGTGTTTTCATCTGCGATTTCTTCATTGATCGTGTTTTAATCTGTGATTTCTTTACTGCTCGTGTTTTGATATGTGATTTTTTGTTTAGGTTTATAGTTTTTTTGCATTTTCTTGTATGTCGATTGGTTCTAATTTCATGGATTCTTTTGGCAGACTCACAGTTTCAATAATAAAAAAATCGTGCTTTTTTTTCCCTTGCTCTGGTACTCTTCAGGTGTGGGCATTGCAAGAAGTTGGCTCCCGAGTTTGAGAAGCTAGGAGAAGCCTTCAAGTCAAACAAGGATGTCTTGATCGCCAAGGTAAAAAAAGCCGCCACTCTCAACCCTATCTGGTTGCTGCTGCCAAGGCTATCCTGTCAGTCACACACAAAAAAAAGACAGTATCTTCTCGGAATTTGTCCACTTTCTATTGTTATTCTGTGTACTTGTTGCAGTGTGTCTGTTTCATTTGTGTAGCTATAAAGGTGTAATGATCCAGACTCGATTTCAGATCCCTTTCATATAGGCCATCATATTGAACATGAAATGAGTGTTCAACATTGAGCTGAATTTGGATCTGCATTTTATTCTTAACCCCCCTCTCACTTGTGAAGGCTTTAGCTAGATCTGGTAGAAAAAGTTTGATCACCAGTGTTGAGAATTAGGAGGAGACAGGGAAACCTCATCTGAGCCTTGAGATTCTCATTAGCATCTGCCTAGGATCTCAACTAAATTTCATCAGGTCCTTTGTGATTGTCTGGTGCCTTCATGATACAATATTGTAAAGATACTGCTTTCATGCAGCTGCATAGTACCTGTAGGTCAGATGGCACAGCAAAATAGCAGTTGTAAGATGTATTGTGAAACCTTTCTACTCTATTGTGTTGGGTTTCTACCCTCACTGGGCCAACCACACGTAGCTGCAACTAAGGCAATTAGGTAGTGAAAGCACACTGTGCAACAATACTACACCTGACCACTACAGAGGTTTGATTTGGGATGTCATTATCCTCCTTTGAGATGTATGGGTGTATGAGTAGTTTCTCTTTCTTTTGTTTGTTGTGGGGTTCTTACTTTATGGGGCTGGGTACTTTTATGTTGTGTATGAGTGTTGTGTTTTTCCCTTAGCGGCTACCAAATTATCCCCAGGAGTTTGTAATTGGGCTATATTGTGGTGTATGTGTTTGCTCCAGGTGGACTGTGATGATCACAAACCACTGTGCTCCAAGTTTGGGGTTACAGGATTTCCTACCATCAAGTGGTTTCCAAAGGGCTCTCTGGAACCTAAAGAGTATGTTACAAACTTTTGCATTGAGGGTCTGTTCTTGGTGATGAGCTTGGCTCAGCATCTAGGGTATTACATTTGGTAGCATCATAAACATGAACTGTAGACAGTGGATTTTAAGCACCAATCTTTGGTTTTTTGGGCATATGCACTTAAGAGATTTCAATTTTGGTCATGTACAGCTATTCAGGTGGCCGCACTGTTGATGCATTGGTGGAGTTTGTTAACAATGAAGCTGGTTAGCATCCTTCAATCCTTTGAGTTGTTCCCATTACTGGAAATTGAGGATTTGCATAATGGTTTGTTGTCTATCAGAACATAATATTCATACAGTTATTGGTTGTTCAACAGTTGGATTTTCTGAGGTTGGTGATTTGCATTCTCTCAGAAGACTTTGCTAGAACCCAATGAAAATGACCAAATATTCCGCAGGTACACGAGGAAAAGTTACAGCAGCACCATCAGAAGTTGTGGTATTAACTCCAGCAAATTTTGACAAAATTGTTCTGGACACCTCAAAAGACGTTCTAGTGGAATTCTATGCACCTTGGTATGTTCATGAAATTCTTGACTTTTCGGACCTTAAATGTCCTTGCACCATTCTATCTGCGAGCCTTGAGAGGCAGGCAGGTGTCCGGTAGTCAATGTTCTACTATGAGATTTGGTGTAGACAGATTCATTTGTTGTCCCACATATTGCTGATTTGGTGTCTATGTTTGTTCTTGTGGGTGTCATCTTGAATGCAGGTGTGGTCACTGCAAGAGTCTTGCCCCTGTAAGTTCAAAACTTTAGCCTGTCACATGGTTTGGATCAGGTTGGATAGTAAGTCCCATTCTCTGATAGGCTTGACTTTCCCGAGGCAGTAGTATCCAGGCATTTAGTGTGAGAGCTTGATGTGCAGGTATATGAGAAAGTGGCAGCAGCTTACAAGGGTGAGAAGGATGTTGTGATCGCTAAACTTGATGCTGATGCACACAGTGGTCTTGGTGAAAAGTATGTCCTTTTGCAGACTTTTCAAATCTCTTCTGTACTTTCCATGGTGGTTTTTGTGGACTGTCTAAGATGTCAAATCTGTTTCTCAAATGGTTTGGAATCAAATCTTTTTGCTCTTCACAGCTAATCATAAAGGTTATTCACTAACAATGGAATCATAGATGGGTGGCCTTTTTGCCCTCATTTTTCCGTATGTGGTCCTCTGTTCTGGACTTGCATATAGAAATGTCTCTGTTTTGATTGTGGCTCATCTGTTGACATTCAGAGGTTGTACCAATTTCAGTTGCCTGAAGTAAATTTGCATCTTTTGATTTACAGGTATGGAGTGAGTGGTTATCCTACTCTGAAGTTTTTCCCCAAAAACAACAAGGATGGTGAGGACTATGATACTAGCAGAACACTAGAAGGATTTGTAGACTTCTTGAATGAGAGAACTGGCTCTTCACGCACTACCACAGGCGGGCTGAATGATAATGTAAGTTTTTTCCTTATGTCTGAGAACTCTAATAATGTTGTATTTCTATAAAAGCAATGCTAGTTGACATCTTGCCTTACTCGTATCATGGTTCAGGCATATGGTGAGCTAATGCTGGTGTTTGCAGGCTGGGAAGGTCTCCAGTTTGGATGAAGTTGTTACTGAGTTTTTGTCTGCAAAGCCAGAGGAGCGAAGTAACATTCTAAAGAAGGCAGAAGAGGAAGCCTCCAAGCTGGAAGGTGCAGCTGCTGGGTATGTCTGCTGCTCAAAGCATGCTTCTTGTGTGCAAGGCCTATTGTTCACTAACATACACAAGCGGAAATATAATCTGCAACTTCCTATTGGACTGCCTAGCATTTATGGAACAGTGAATCTGAGGTGGGCATCAAAATGTTCTGCATTTCCATTTGCATCACCTCCTGACAGAACTTGGTTGAATGACAGGTATGGGAAAGTCTACTTGAAGGTCTTGAAAAGTATAATCGAAAAAGGTGATGGATATGTGAAGAAGGAAGCTGATCGACTGTCACGCTTGCTTTCTGGGGTAAGTTGTATTCTCTTTTGGAATGTGCCCTTACACGAAAAACTCAGTTGATCTGCTCATGAGATTTTGTAGATGTGAGTACTGAATGTAATCTGTGCTGGTCATGTGCAGTCTGTCAACCCAAATAAAGTGGATGAGTTCACAGTGAAGAAGAATATTCTATCGAGCATACTGGATAGGGATAGTTAGGAGGTATGCTGAAAAACTAGCAGTATTGAATTACTTTTGAGCATTATCTCATGTGTGGTTAGACCTACAGCAGCATGCAGATGTTTGGGGTCTCATTTGATGTTCTGTCCGAACACAACTGCTTTTCTTTCACTATGGGTCCAGATTTGGAGTTTTAACTTGATCATGAGGCAACCAGTCCTTGTGTGGTGTCTCAGTTGCAATTGTATCAATCCAGTACAGATACAAGAAATTAGAGAGTTGGTTAGGTGGTGGATGGTGAGGAGAGGCACCTCACAAAGAGGTTTTGTTAATGCAAAGAATTGGAGGCTTGGTATGATTTTCTCACTGTTCAGGTGATACCATGGATGTGAACTTTATGTTTGGATCTGTTAAATTAGCAGTTGCATCACATATGAGCCCCTTTTGACCTACAAGCAAGCTCCTTTATCGGGGCTGAATTATTTGAGCTCCTGCTTACAAGTGGGCTCTTCAATTGAAAGCTTCTGCATCCAAGCCCAGCTCCTTCAGTTTATGCTCCAGCATTCAAGTTTGCATCAATTGCAAGTTAGCTCTTGCATTTCCAATGCTCCTCCCTTCTTTCTCCACATTTGTGAAATTGTAGTGAAGTGTGTCAAGTTCATTAGAAGATCAGTATAAGCATGAAACATGGTTATCCTGCTTTGATTTGTGCTTGCCTTTATTTTGAATATTATTTCATGTCCCTAAAACACTCTTAACTCCATAGTAAAATAAGAATGTAATTATTGGAATTAATTGTACTGAATTAAAGATTGATGTATGAATCATGACACTCTCTGATAGGCAGCCATGCGCTTGTTTGAAGCTTCATGTTGCATCCTTTTTGGTGGCAGTGAGCTTAGAGGTTATTCAAGGAGTTTGAATTTGTTTTATTGGAGAATCCAGTGGACAGTATCCTGAAGAGATAACAGCAGCTTTGCAAACAAAGTGCCAGTAATATAATTGACCAGTTCCATCTCTCTGTGTCTAGAGCTCAAATCATATTGCACTGCACAGTTCAAAGCCTGCAAGAAACCTGTGTACCACTGGAAAATTGTACATCTGTTCTTCAAGAAAGCAAGAAAGTCTGAAGGCAACTGTTCTCTCACCAGGCTTTTTGAAAAGATGAGGGCTCTCAGGCCTACTCCTTAAGAGTGGTGGGATCTTACACCTGAAAATGGTAACAATTCTCAAAGCCAGAACCATGAGTAGGTTCGTCTGAAAGTCTGATACCCACTCAGTCACCAAATTGCTAAAGATACTATTATCCTATGTTTGAATTTCGGAGGTTTTGATGCTGGTGGCCCAGCAAAGCCTCTAATTAGTCTTTGGTCTTCCAACAATTATCAATACCAACGATTGCGAGTTCTGACAACAATTTTTTTCCAAAAGAAGCTCAACAACAGGAAGAGTTCTTAGACAATTTTGTCAGTGAGTTCTATTGTGCTGATTTGTTGAACAAAAGTGAAAGACTGGAAGTTCGCAAAACATGAAGGCTGTAATGTGGAAAGCTCTTTTGCACTAATGACTGTTGTATATCCAATTAGAGCTAGTTGTACATGATGTTAATAGAGTCAAAACTACATAAGCCAAGGTTGTGCTAGCCTAGTGGGCTGGATCATGGTTATGGAGGAGTAAGGACACAACAAGGGTGGGTCTCTATGCCACTAGACAGTACCCGGTTGAGTGTCCTGCCATCGTAGGGTCAGTTTAGGGTTTCAGGGTCCCTCAAGGGCCTAGAGTCTGAGATGAATTTTTTTGTGAAAAGAATGTTAAGAGAAGGTTTGAACTATGGGACACTACACACTAGGGTTCAAAATGGGATGCCTTTGTAAGTTGAGATACCCGGATTAAACACTGTAATTGGGTGAAAGATCACCTTGAAAGCATCTCAAATCTCATTTAGAATTTTTGAGCATTATTTTGAAAGTATCCTTTCCTCGCATGTGGGTAGTGTAACATGGGTTATTCCTTATTGATACCATTTTTGATACCAGTTTCATTATATATAACACCTGGTATAACAATAAACATACCAATATATCACAAATTTATGATACATGATACATAGATCAGACTGGTATAGAATTTTTTAATGGTTATATGGTACTAGTTTTCCACCGGTATAAAAAAAAATTCACACACCCATATATATAGGGGGATCAATACTGGGTTTTACATTCCTGGTGAATAAAACAACAATTCAAGGATTAAATTATCACAACCCTCCAAATATCCACACCAAAACCTTTAGTATTACATGCAATAAATAGTTAAACAACTACACATCCAAAACCTTTCCAAATGTATCTTCATTAGTATGGAAACAACACATGCTATTTTAGGCCAAAAGGAAGAGTTTTACTTTCCCAACATTTGGTTTCAAAGTATAAGCTAGTCCTCAATAGACTAGCTGATAGAAGCTCACAATCAGCTAAATTACATTCTTAAAACTTGCACTAATTGTGAAGGGCTACAATCTATGTCATGCACATTAATATATGTTGTTGTGGGTAAGTCATTTGTGAGGATATACCTAAAGGAAAAATACCCCTGTTTAAGGGTCAAAACTAGTTCTGCGAGTTTTTTAGAACCTTTGGTCAAGGGTCAAAACAGGTTCCGTGGTTTTGAGAACCATCAGTTAACAATACACACATACCCTACCCTTACCCTTAGCGTCCAGTTTCCAAAATGTGAGAACTGCCTAACAATGGTAAATACCTCAGAACTTACCTTAAGTTTACCCGAATCAAGCCTCAATTTATGTATGTTTTGAAGTCTACCTTTATTCAAGGTTTTGTGATTGTTACAAGTGGGGGAAATTAAAGAAAAAAGGCATGTAAATATCATCTTGTATCCTCCCATATTCTGCAATGTGCTCGGTTGTTATTGAGTGATCTGAAGTATGGTATATACATACTTCTTTGTTCTTATTAAGTACTTTGAGCAGGATTATAAGCTGATACCCTTGGAATCTCAATTTGCCACTATAGGGATGATTTGAAACTATTAGGAAGCAAAAATGAGTTTCTTTCTATCTTTGTTAATTTTCATTATAAAAACATTTATAATGCCATGTGCTCATGTTTGCAATGTCAACTTGTGCAACTAAATGTGTTTCCCACTTTTCAATGATGCCATACTTGTAACCTTATTATACACATTCCAATTTACACTTCCTTTTACCCTACACTTATTCAATTATACCATGGGGCAAACGTAAGATAATATTTATAGCTACTTTTACCTGGATAATGTTGGTGATTTTGATTGAACCTTAGCTAATTAATACCTTAAAGTCTATATTCATGCTTAACACGGCCATCCAATGCTCTCCATCCTTTCAATTGCACTTTATCAACTAAATGCCCTCAATTTACCCAATATGTACCTAATCTATATCCAACTCCATCCATCCAATTGCAATTCATCAATTCCAATGTTCTCCATTCACCAAATATATGTACCTATTCATCCAATGCACTCCATCCATCGACCAACTGCACTTCATCAATTCAATGCTCTCCATTTACCCAAGATGTGCCCCCAGCCATCCAATGCACTCCATTCACCCTTTCATGGAATTTAGTGGATTTTAAGAAAGAGAGAGAGGAAAATGTTGTGTGAGCAATGAGCATTGTGCCTTTTTCTTTTTGGGTTGAATTTTCACCATTTTTGGTGGATTTAAGAATAAAAATGTGAAAAAAGTGGGGATTTTTGGGAGCCTTTTTTAAATGTTAGATTCTGTAAAAGAATTTAATGGAAATTGCCAGATTTGTATATTAGGCTGCGATAGGTAGGCAGGCCAACAATATCGAATGATGCTTAAATATTCTATACTTTTCCATATCTTATTTGTGACTAAATTTGATCATAGATTATTATCACTAATTCATCTACATCACAAAAGTGGGAAATAATTTTTTAAAAGGCAAACAAATAAACAAACAAACATTGATGTGTGTAAGTGTGTTTGTTTTTGGGGTTTCTTGTACTTGGGGATACAAGTGGGAAAAGCCTAAGCGGGTGACTTGTCTCATGTAAGTGTGTGAGGACTCAGGAGGGGGAGCGGGTGGGCTTGCAAGTTCAATTTTTTCATCTGTGGGGTTGGACTCCTTTTCTCACCAACCAGAAATCTGGATTTAGGGGTTCTTCGCAAGTTCAATTTTTTCATCCATGAGGAAATGGGGGAGAGGAAAACAGGTGGAGAATTGAGTGGAGTATAATCCAGTTCCGTTGAGTTTCTTGGATGCACAAAGAGTGGCCAATTTTTTTCTTTGATATTTGGAGGTCTCCTTCCAGGCAGAATATTTCCCAGGCATCTTATACCATAGAAGAATTCTTACAATGTGCAAGGTTTGTGCTCTTACAAAGATTGATGAAAATCCACTCAGATGCATGAAAATATTGCCCATTCATTAGGGCGGATAATGGCAGCCCTCTCGGCTCTTTCGTGTTTTTTGGTCCCAGTGCTGGGGCTACCATCCTCTTGGTGGGACCTCAAAGCATGGAGGAGCCTCGAGGGCTGCCCTTATCCTATACAATTTCTATTGATTCTTCACGACCAGAGAGTATTATGATTAGCTTGGGGGTGCTTGTTTTGTATGCATTATGCACTCATGAGTAATGCCACATGTGTATGATTCATGATCTATTAAGATTTCCAGGAACACATTATTATTATGATTCAATGATTCAAGGGCCTAAAATTGTTTGACAACATGATGATCATCAGCTGTGTAAGTAAGTTATTAGCGTGGGTCTTGATTTTCCTCTTTTCCCAACATCATCATCATCATTATCATCTTTTCAGCTGTAGTAGTAGTAGTATTTGATCAATCTTTGGGGGAGGGATGGAGGGAGGCAGAGAGGAGGGAGGGGATCCTAGATCACAGCTGGTTTCCTTGAATTGAGCAAAAGTCTAATGCACTTGGGGTTGTGAGCTTCACTCAATGGTGGGTTAGAAAGTCAAGCTCTTCAAATGAAAATAAAGACCTCATTGATAGAGCCTTAATAAGATTTAGGGTTAGGGTTCCACACCCTTTGAAAGGAGATAGCCATCTCCACTGTTAGTGCAACAGGTTGTCAAGCACCTGAGCCTGAGCTCTCTGGCAATTGTTATTTTGTTGGGTCATCCTTTTGGATTTACACATTGCATTGGAACTATGATAGCTTTCATTTGAAGGAACTTGCATTCATTTGGATCTACTACAGCTTCCATTACTAGTAACGTGCATCCTATAGATAGAAACAAGTGATATTCAAGGCTCAATCACACCTCTATAAAATATTTAGTAAGTCAGAACTATGTTAAAAGATCATGTACTTTGGATTTCAGACTTTAAAAATAAGTAAGGGGAAACAAATGATTTGATGTTTCAATTTTTTCAAAGATTTACTCCATTGTTATGCCTCTTATTTTATTTCATTCTTGTGTATTTTTTGTTTAATTTATCAATTAAGGAAGATAATTTGTTGGTTTATTTGTCATGTTGAGGAAAAACCACCAACATTGTGTTGTTGATATCCTTGGAAAGCCCTCCATGAGTAAGGGTGCACTGAGATGGTTTTTTAATGTTTAAACATTTAGACTTATGGTGAAAGAGTTATTGAATGTTGAAGATTTTTTTCATTGAAAATTGAATAATAAAAAAATCTTGTAAAGAAATTGGGGTACACTTTCAATATTATTAAAAAGTGATGAATGAGTAGCATTTTGTGAAGATGATTTTGTATTTTTTAGACCTAAGGTGCATGAGAGATTGAAATTTGAATAATCCTTGAAATTGGAAATTCAAAAAATCCAAGAGTCAAATTCAATTGGTTAGGTAATGAGTATTATTTTTTTGCATCAAATAATTGAGATAATCTAAAATAAAATAAAATAAAATAATTCTAAAGTTTTGTACCCGTACAATCTTTAAGGTTAGAGAATTTGTAGTGTGTACATGGAATCAAACCTGATTTTTTAATAGGGCCCAAAGATTTTTGAATTTGAAAAAATGTTCTAAAATCAGACTCAAAAGTTTAAAAATTAAAAAAACTGAGTTCAAACCTCCACCCAGAAAATCTTCAAATAAATTTAATGGGACTCCAGGTTCTTTTAAATGGGAAGAACCACACAACACTAGTCTCAAGCTGACAAAGAAAACAAGTTGCCTTCCTTTAATGGATAGATGCTCAACACTAATGCACACTGCCCCACATCATGTTTTAGGTGCTAGTACATTGATGTTCAATAAGTTATCATAAAATAGAGTGATACATAAAGTCAGGCCATTAGGGGGCGTGAACAGCCAGTTTCAGCATAATGGGGCATCGAACACTTAACTGGTATTGAAAATTTTACAAAACCAAAAATCTGCTATCCAAACTAGTTTTTCCACCAATTTCGGTGGTAAATTGAGTTTCATCCTATCTTCCCTTTTTCCTCGTCGCCTCCATTGCTGCTACATATATTTTCACTGCTCCTACATGTATAAGAACTGTAATAACTGTCAAACCTTATGCATTAAATGTTGAGTTTCAACATTTCATACTGAGATTTAATCAAATTTCCTTACTTTGCCGATACCACTACAAGAGGGGATAATGGGTGAAAGCAGGCCCAAAGAGGGGTTGAAGACAGCGAGACTTTTATTTATTTAAAATACAATATGTCTTCTTTTCAGATAGGGGTGAAGTTCCATATTTTGGTAGGTGTGGAAACAATCATCTGCTTGTGCAGAAAATGGGCCAGAGTGCACCAGCACCAACCAGTGCACCAATGTGGATGGATGGTGTACCTTTTTCGTCCCTCCCTGTCCCTGGGCTAACCAAGGTGGCAAACTCAAGTTGACATTTTTTTCCATTTCCTCAGCCCAGGTTGGTTTTTTTTGGGAACTTTTTTTTTCCTCACCTCTCACACTCGCCCAGGTCTCACTACCTACCTACATTTAGACTACTTGCCTATGCACCCTAGCCTCCTCCCTCCCCACTTACCTACCTGCTCACCTACCCACCAACCTGCCTACCTTCCCAATAACCTACTTACCTATGTACTTACGCACTAAATCTCCACCAAGGCAATGACAATGCAAGTCAACGAAGGTATTACAATATACTAGGTAGGTTGTTTCGTTCTCCTTCCTACCTACCACCCTACTAAATCTTATAACTTTATGACTATCAAAAACAATGTTGTAGTGACCCAACTGAAGGTATTGCAACTAAATTAGATATTTTTTTTGTAGCCCTATAAAACTCAACAATTAAATCCCATATGAAGGTATTGCAAATGAACTTGATATATTTACTTAAGCCACATCAATCCACGGATGTAACCATTCTTACAATACCTTCATTGAACTTCCTCACAATTATTAGATTTCAAATTTGTGCCATATCCTTAGCACAACTTGCAAAAAACATATATAAATTAATTAATTATCACATTGCCCTAATAAGGATAATGCACTCCCACTAAATGATTTGATTGAAATGCAATATTGCTAGGGAAAAAGGAAAATATCAGATTGCACATGGTTCTTTTTAATACCCTCACTGGATTATGCATGAACACAACAAATTTATTATAATGCAATACCCCAAGGACACATTTCAAATAACATATCCAATTAATGCCCATATGCATTACCCTCATCAAGGTAATGCAAATGCACTAAATCATTTTATTGTTTTGCAATACCCAAGTAGGCTTAATTGTAATTTTTTTTTTTTCATTTTTTTTCATCTGTGCAATACCTTATGGACACATTGACAATATAATATCCAACCCAATACACACAAGCATTACCCTCATCAAAGTAATGCAAATGCACTATATTATTTTGTTGTTATGCAACACACATGCCCAAAATAATTTATTTCACCTCATTTGATTCAAATAAACAATTACTAGATTATTTTGGTTTTATGCAATATCCTCATGCTTAGGTTATATTTCATATCATCTAATCGAAGAATGCAATACCTTATGGACAAATTGACCACGTCATATCCAACCATATTCACATCTACATTACCCTTATTAAAGTAATGCATATTCTTTAAATCATTTTGGTGTTTTGCAATACCCTTAGGCCAATTGAAATTATTTCATTTGATCTATTTCAACAATGTAATACCTTGAAAACATATTGGAAATAACTTATATTGACCTTATATGCAATACCTTAATGTGGTTGTTAATCAATATTTAAATTGTGGCCTCACCTAATACTAAAGTAAAAAAATTTAGTTAAAATTGCAATACCCTTATTTGATTTACCTTATTCCTATTGGGGTTATGCAATACCATCATTGGTGTATTAAGGTCAAGTTTAAGGTTTAGGGTATTACATGGACCAAAATATGATCAAAGTCTATGCAATACCATTATGGTCGTATTAAGTTTAAAGATAGGGTTGATGGAATATGTTTTGTCCTATCCCAAAGGTATTGCATACCAAAAGTGTAATCGCAATACCCTCATCATGCATATATAAACATTTTCAAAGTTTTAACTTTGAAATAAGGGATTATTTTTACGATGAGAGTATTGCACAAAATCATGCCTTTATGCTTTAATGGAACTTCCACAAACATTTGGACTATAATTGTAAAACCCTCATGTATTAGCAATACATCTAATCAATTTTTTGTTCAATGTAAAATGCACATACATTATATATGAATCCTAATAACCTTCTTTATATACAAATAAAGTTCAAACTTTTTACAACTAAATAAATTTACATAAATTCATTTCCAATGCTAATGGGTTACATCCATGGAGGCTAAATTAGTCTACCAAAATGTGGCATAGAAAATTCATGGATGCCATATGCGTGATACAAAATGTGTATTAGTCCAAAAATGGAATGTCAAACTAATTGCTCTCACCCTCACTCTCACTAATAAATTTCACTGATAATCCTTTTGCAATCTTATAATGTGCCATTGCATTTTGTGCAAATTGAACATATTGTTAGGTGTATAATTGCCAATTTGCCAAAATTATCTTTATCGAATCAACTATGAAGGCCTCCTTGGTGGTATGTCAAATCCTAAAATGAACATACACACAAACCAATTGGTATAATTTGGAAAACACATGTTTGAAACACAATGCAAATTTGAAGTGAAAACTAAATGTGATCGAACTTATCAGCCATGAATCATTTCCAATTCATTATAATTCACAAGTCAAATGATTTCTTTTTCACACTCCTTTTTAGATGAAGATCTTGTCCAATTTTAGTTATCCCAAACATCTCTAAAACCCATTGCATAAGAAATCTTGCTAGCTCAAATTAAACAAACAAGATTTTCATCCTTTTCTAATTTGATCATTACATGGGGAAGATGGACCCCACACCCCATGTTGGAATGATTAATAGAGTGAGCAACTTGGAAAAAATGATTCTTACCATTGTGGGCATCAATGTCAATTTTATTAATAGTCCATCATTTCACAAATGATTCCACTTGCATGTGGCATGGGTCTTTTGTTCAAGCAATTGCTCAACAAACAAAAGATGGGTTTACCTTTTCCCACACACATGCAAAATAGAAACAAAAAGAATAATCAAAATTACAATCCCCAAAAAAAATATTGAAAAAACCAAAAGAAAGGAAAAAAGAAAACCAACAATAAGAAAGCGATAAATAAGATTTTCAAAAATTACCAAAAAAAATCACAAACAAAAAAAAAAGAAAAAGAAAAACTAGATTAACAATAACATTCAAACCCCCAAAATTTTTATTAAAACATCATTTAAAATAACAAGAATATATATATATATATATATATATATATATATAACATTGTAGAAAATGAAAACTAGAAATAAAACAAGAAATATAAACCAGAAATTTAAAGAAGTACAGAAAGAAAAAAATAGAAACTAAAAATTAAGAGAAAAAAAAAATTGTTTACTATTTACTGTTTACAATTTTACGTTCATTTGGGACCAGAGAGTCCATTAAACGAAAGGCAGATCATGGAGGATCATCGGAAACAAGGGGAAAAAATTCAAGAAAAAACCAAGAAAATAAAAACTTTAAACCCCCCAAAAAAAACAACAAAAAACAAACAAGATAAAAATAAATTTTTTAAAAGGTAGAGAAAATAATAAAATATACAAAACCAGAATTTTAAAAAACTACTGAAAAAATACAAAAAAGAAGGAAAAACAGGAAAAAAAAACATTCAAAAAAATTGAAATGCGAAAAAAAAATATTAAAAAAAGCAGCAAAACAATAGGAAAAAAACTGAAAGCAATAATAAATGAATGAAAGCGAAACTTTTATAAAAAAACCAAAAATTCTAGTAAAGGCAACAAACCTTTACTACATTTGAAAATTCATGACAATGGCAACAAACCTCTATTACCATTGTTGGTTTGCAAGGGCTAGACTGCAAGAGACTCATCTCTTCTAGTTGCTCTTCATGTTGTTCTTCCTCTTCGTTTCTTTCTTTTTCTATTTGCTCTTCATGTTGCTCTTCCTCTTCATCTTTCTCCTCCCTTTTTTTTGTTGCTCTTGTCCTCCTCTTCCACAGCTCCACAGACACAACTCAAAACATACACACAAAGACCAAAAAAAAAAAACAAACAAAACCAAAAGAGCAAAGAAACCACAAAAACCTCAATAAAAACACAAAAAACAAAGAATCACAAAGACCTCAAACAAAGCTACACAAAACAAAAAATAAACAAAAAATAAAGAAAGAAAAAGAAAAACCAAAACGGGATTTTTTGGATGGTGGACTGGTGGGTGCTGGGTCACTCAAGCCCAGAAAATGCACTCAAAAGTACTGCCCTAAAAACTGTGACATTCTGAGCTGAAATCACAGGGGTTTTTACACCTAGCCCCATTTTCTGATGTCATCCCATCAACTTGTTTTGCAGCTTTTAATTATTGTGTAAGAATGATGAAAAAGAGTCAAAAGTTGCCATTGCATTGCACAAAGAGCCTGCAGCAGCCAGTTCCTCAGTTTTTGGCTGCCAAACAAAATGTGGTGTCCCAATGTTTTGTGATTGTCTGTTGTTTGTTGGTTCTCCAGGGGGGTTGGTGGGTGGGATGGGAGAGACTATGGAACAATGTAAAGTTTCATTTGGTCCCACACCTGGAGGAATGTTTAGCAGGTGATACTGTAAACTCTAAATTCCATTTTTTGGGAACTTCATTGAACATTTCTTACTTTATACCTGGTTTGAACTTGCCATAAAGCCCAGACCCCAAGGCAAGAGTAAACCAGCACCCACCAGTGCACCATCGACTGGAAACCCATCCCGACTCGGTTGTGGATGAACCTCAACCAAGTTAGTATTTGGTTTCACTTTGGTAACCCACTTTGTAAGAAGTAGGTCTCATATATAGGTAGATGTGTAGGAAAATAGGTGATTACTAGGTAAGTAAATGGTTTGTAAATAGTTAAGGTCTGTTTTTACTATCTGCCTATTATCAATTCACAAGCAAGGTTGTTAGTAGGTAGGTCGTAAAAGAAGCAACTGTGCCAACCACCATGGTTATCCAGGGAAGTGGAGCCCAACAGAAAGCTGTTTCCATCCATCCTTATGGTGCATTGGTGGGTGCTGGTTCACTTGTGCCAAACAAGTACTTATGGGCTTTACCCACTGTAAAGCACAAGGTGCAGCCTATTATGAACCTAAACATAGGTAGATCCTAATGTGTAGGGTTCTTACACTTACTCTTTAAAAGAGTGGGAGACATCTTATGCCTACAAATAGGTGTAAGATCCTTCCCATTCTTAAAGAGGTAAGTGTAATCTCCTCCTCTTGCCTAGGAGGGATATTCATGAATGTAAGATGCCTTCCAAATACACCAAGAAGTTTTCTTGGAGTGTTTTACACATACACTTTTAGTGCTTACATAGATGTATTGTACGAAGAGGATCTGATTTGGAAAGCTTCAGTGCCTGAAGTTGCTAATCATACAAATTGCCTTTGTCCCTATGCGCCACCATTTAGCATTGGAGCATTTACCCACCTTTCACACTCTCATTAGTCATCCTAACCTATTCAAGTCTATTCAATGACATGACTTGGCCTCACAATTTTGTTAAGTCTGAACCAATGTTGGTTGGGTATCTCTTTTTCTAATAACCACTGGAAAGGCTATTGTCTGGGGGGGGGGGAATTTTTTTTTTCAAACCACAGGTTATCAATGTGTATATATACATACATGCATATATATATATATTGGGTTGCCATATAAGTTTTAAAAGGTAATAACCATCATTTATGCATGAGGGTAGGTTATCAAATAAATAGTTCATAATCACCTATTATCGTGCTGGTTATAATTTTTTTTAATAAATTACAACTTTTTTTTTCTTTTTTTTTATCTATTAATGTTTAAAGATTGATAAGCCATCTAGATGATAACCATGTCAATAAGGTAGGTTATTAGGATTTTGAAAATTCAAAACCAGATGTTTATCACTTTAAGCATTTTCTTCCAAAAAAAAAAAAAAAAACCAGCTGGTAGGTTATTAATAACCAACTTGATAATCCAGTTGATAAACGGGGTCAAAACTCAATAACTGGCCAACACTGGTCTGGACTCTGGTGTAATGGTAGTGATATGTTCTCCTCTGCAGCACCCTTACAAATAATGTGAAAACGAGAAGAGATTTTGGGAGTTGTGTGTCTTCAACTGTGTACAAATGGCAGTACATAACTCATTGTAGATTAGAAGCTCGAGCACTCTTCAAGCTCACTCTTTCCTTGGTGACCAACTTTCACATTCATACCATCTCCAAGGGCAAGCTCACTCTTCCTTGATGATCAACTTTCGCATTCAAATAGTACCATCTCAAAGGGGAAACTCACGCTTCCTTGGTGACCACCTTCACATTCATATCATACCATCTCCAAGGGCAGAACACCATCCAAAACTGCTGGCATTGATCTGGAACTAGATTTTGAACTGGACTTGGTTTATAACAATTTTTGACCTAGAAGCTTGTCATTACTGTAACAATCTGCCAGAAAATATCAGGGTTTGGGGAAGGCACAATATTTCCAGTAGTATAGTGTTGCACAAAATGGGTTTTCGAGGCACCATGCCTCTCTTTTTCTTTCACTGGGTACCACAGAAAAAAAAGATTTTTTTGGGTTAGGTTATTGCATGGGAGAGCACCCTAAGACGAGTGTTCCCAGTGTGGGTCCCCTCTCTTTGCTGCTATCCTGGGGCCCTTATTTTGGGAATGGAGCTATCCTTGGGCATTTATCTTAAACTGATGGGAGTTAACTAAACATGAATGTCCTTTGGTGAACTCTGGGGAGCGCTTGTCTCAAGACCTTCACTTTTTGATTCTTGAGTCCACAGTTTCAAAGCAGAACTCGGAAACTCAAATGCAATTGTAACTTGATGTGTAATTTGATGTAATTACACAATTACTTAGGTAATTGTTTAAAAGGGTCAGTTGAATGGTTGGATTCCATAATTTGGTCATGATGCATTGACTTTCACATATTAATGTGAAAGTCATGTGCACCATGTGATTATGTTTCCTTGTGATTAATTGTGGAATCACATAGTCCTCTATGTGATGGATAAACTTTAGGAACTTTCTTGACTACTTTTCTTTTGATTGGTATTTAAATGAGTGTTTGTGATATTGAGTGACACTTTCACTTCTACAAAGTTATTGTATGAATGCAAAGTTTGTTAAAATTGAAGTTTTAATTTTGAAAGACTTTTGGTTTTGAATGGTTTTGGGGTTGTTTGTGTTTAGTTCATGGTAAGAGAATGATGAAACTTGCACAAATAATAAAAGGGTGAGAGAATAATTTTGCAACCAATAACATAGATTTCATAGCTATGTAATAATCATACATAGTTTCAGTTCCAAATCTATTCGTGTTATACACAACTACTGGAGATATTCCACATTTAAAATAGATTTTTTAAAAAAAATCACTAACTATGTTCAATTTATCATACAATATCCATTTTTGATATTAAAGGAATGGCAAGGCCATCATGGATAACACACATTGTTTTAATATTGTTGCGTGTAGCCTTATCTACTTCTATAATATCCCTGGGTGGTCGTCCTTTCCATCCGTCTGTCCCATCATCCATCTCGTCATTCGTCCTCTGTCCATCCGTCCAGTCAATATAATCCAAGGGTGCAAATTTGTTTCTATTTTGCAACTGGGGTCCAAAGAGGTACTTTTATTGGGGGCATGCCCCAAAGTTCCAAAACAATTGCAGGTGGGCTAATCAATATGGCTCCATTAAAATAAATAAAAAAGTTGTGAGGGCACCCATGATGTAATCCCCTCCTTCCTCCCCCCCACTCTTGAAACTTGTTGTCACCACCCCCACCCCAACTGCTCTTGGTGTGTGTGTGGGTATGGGATGTTTTTATTAAATTTCAATTGGGGACGGGGAACAAGAAAATTCTGACTTTGATCATCAAGTTTGCAAATTTCAAGTTAGCAAAAGAAAGGGTTCTACAAATTTGGAAACTACATCCGGTTTTTCTGTTTTTTTTTTTCCAGTATTGGGTCTTCTTCAGATCCGTTCGTGAGAAATTAACTTCTGTTGTTGTTGTGGGTTTGCAAAGATCTGAAGTTTCGAAATTCGAAGTTGGCAGCTTTTTCTTCTTCTTCAAGTCTGACTAATTTCCGACTTTGATCATTAGGTTTGCAAATTTCGAGTTAGCATAAGAAAGGGTTCTACAAATTTGGAAACTGCATCCGGTTTTTCTATTTATTTATTTTTTAATTTTCAGTGTTGGGTCTTCTTCAGATCCGTCCGTGAGAAATTAAGGAAGTAAGTAAGGTTCTTCTTGAGGTGGTTGTTTTTATTTTGTTCTGTTGTTGTTGTGGGTTTGTAGAGATCTGAAGTTTCGGAATTTGAAGTTGGCAGCTTCTTTTTCTTCTTCAAGTCCGACTGATTTCTGACTTTGATCATCAGGTTTGCAAATTTCAAGTTGTTTCGAATTATTAGTTATTACCAGGTTTTTGTGTTGTTACCATCTGTGCGTGTTGTGTTTATTTTTTTTTTAATATATATATATTTTAAGCCACCCTTTCGGTTTGTTCATTTTTTTGAATTTACAGAGCATTTGATTTCTGTGTTTTGGGATTGTTGTTCACATTTTTTGTGTTTCTGTGTGTGTTGGTTTGTCACAGCTTTTGTAATTTATTTTGTGTGTTTGTGTGTGTGTGTGTGTGATTTTGTTGTAGTTTTTGCAATTTTTATGTGTTTTTTATTTTCTCTCAATTATTGTTGCAATTTTTGAGTATATTGATTTTTTTCAGTTATTGCAATTTTTATGTGAGTTGATTTGTCTGAGTTTTTGTTGCAAATCTTATGTTTGTCAATTTTTGTATCAGTTTTTGTTGCAATTTTTATGTGTGTTGGCTTTTGTCTAAGTTCTTTTTGCAATTTTTATGTGTGTTGATTTTTGTCTCAATTTTTGTTACAATTTGTGAATGTGTTGATTTGTCTCAATTCTTGCAATTTTTGTGGGTGTTGATTTGTCTCAGGTTTTTGGAACGTTCTATTGTGTTTTGGACACCTTTAACACTAAAGCGGAGAAGAAGATGAGCGAAAGGATCACAATAGTGAGTGGCAAAATGAAGGAGCTTTTCCAGGTCTCAACACAAGCTGACAAGCTTGTGGAGGAGGCAACAGCGGAGAATCTGGAAGGACTAGATTGGGGCAAAAGCTTGGCAATATGTGAACTTTTTCATTAAAAAAAAACCTCTTTATAAAAAAATCTCCATCGTTTATACGTATGATGCAAAAATATGGTACAAAGTTAGTAGTGTAAGATTTGATTTTGTTAGTTCTTCAATGTGGTGGGTGTCATTTTGGCAATTAGACATCAGAATGTGTAGTTCACACTGTAAGTTATTTGTATAATTGGTGGTATGCAAGGTGAGTATTTGAAAACTGGTGAGAGGGGCCGGATTACCAGAATAGTCTGACACTGCAGCTTTCTACCCACGAAGAATGGGAAGGAAATAAACCAGGAATGAAATAATAATAATTTAAGATGATGATGATGTTGTTGTTGCAGAAATGTTACAAGTTAGCCAATAGCACCTGGGTGTTTAACCCATATGCTTTGCCCAAAGTTCAATTCCCCTATAAATAAACTATAATCCAAGGGTGCACATTTGTTTCTATTTTGCAACTGGGGGTCCAAAGAGGTACTTCTATTGGGGGCATGCCCTAAAGTTCCAAAACAATTGCA
>Ga0116231_10000741_pt1 | contig 61029 bp, 53 predicted proteins | sample S1TSphgellanicum_2_FD_89695 | JGI IMG/M metagenome (GOLD analysis project Ga0116231, IMG submission 89695) | Host-associated microbial communities from peat moss isolated from Minnesota, USA - S1T2_Fd - Sphagnum magellanicum MG | ecosystem: Host-associated > Plants > Peat moss > Unclassified...
AAAAAGAGAGGTGGATGTGTTGAAAACAAAAAAAAAAAAAAATTATTTTTTGTTTAAATATTTTTAAATGGGTTGTGGGGGGGGGGGGGGGGGGGGGGGGGATGTTCAAACCAAAGTAAGCAAAAGGTCATGAATTGCCAATAATTATTGTTAAAAAACTAAATCACCATTGTTTATATGGGCCAAGGCTTTAAAAAGGAAAGGATGTTGGTTAAACAAAAACCTCGAAACAAGGGTCGAAGTGGCAAGGACCCAATTATTTAGGAAAACAATTGGAACATAACAAGTTGACAATATGAGGCCAACACCCCTCAATGATAGGGGGTAGGATTAATGATCAAACCAACACCCTTTAGGGATTTTCAAAAGACCTTGGGCAACAAGATGTTCAAACATTTAAGCTAGGGAGAGAGATCAAAAGATGAAAGGCAAAGCAAGGGAATTGCGGGTAGGGAGACTATATGAAGGACATTGAGCAAAACACCATGTGAATATCTCATAGACTATTTGGATATTATTTAGCTTTATAAGCAAATCTACATGTATAATGTTTTCTAGTTAAAAAGTTTGGATCAAAAATAAAATGAATGAATATGATCATATGAGAACACCCAAATTTTTTATCCCCTTTAAAGGAATAATAAACGAAAATGGGTTTAAAGTTTTTATGGTGATACCAATATAGGTGTTGGGTCATCCATGGCATACTACAATCATTGGGGTCAACTCTTAGTAAACAACAAATTGTAGAGATGTGTAACAATGGTAGACCAACAACAATGTTGAGAGTAAAGACAACACACCCTTTGTATAATGTAAAAGCTTATGAGAATTTCACAACACACCCTTTGAAAAATGTCAAAACCTTTGAAAATTTATTTATTGTATTAGGAGGTAAGGTAACAAGATAGTAATATATTGTATAGGAGAAGGGCCTATTAGCAAACCCTTCACCTATGTAAAATGTTGCCATAATAATGACCTTATTAAAAAATAACGTTGTAGTCATAGACACAATGAAGGACATGTTGGTGAGTAACTTTCACCATATGGAAGTTACTTTGACAAGCTGGAAAATACTTTTCAAATTGTGTTACTATTTTTCCAACATCATTACAATGTCAATGAACATGATTTCTTTAGTCCATTTAGAGACCAAAATATACAAAGGGCAAAATGCAATAATGCTTTACATATCTCATATTGATTAGTTGTGTGGGTCCTCAAAGTTGATTTTTTTTCTTTTGTGATGAGCATCATTCATTGGTCCATCACAAAAAAATAATAATCAAGCTTTGGATAGTCCCAAAATAAACATTTTGTATGCACTAGGGGCTGGTTATATAGGTCATAAGAGTAGAACTTATGGCAAAAGAATATGGGATAAACCGAAGAGCTGTTGGGTACATGTTGAGGCACAGGTTGGGAACAACAAAATCCCAACACCCCTAAAAGAAACAAGGGGTGTGTCACACTGTGGCCTTGCCATGTACACTAAAAAGTATCTTAAGGCAAAAGAAGAATTATGGAAACTCAAATATTTCACCATGCAAAAATATAATTTTCAAAACATCCTCTAAAAGAAACCAAAATCCTTCAAGATATTATAACTCTATAACTAATCTCAAGTTTCAAAATAAGCAAAAATATCATCTTTCAAAAATCCTCAGATAAAAATAGACCTTAGTATTACCTAGGGGCCAAAATCCCTTAAACTAGTATACTCTATAGTGGATCTAATGACAATATCCTTGCCTGGTAGGCAAGGCCCAAAAAAGTTTGGGCCCCCCTGAGTGCATACTGCATCACCTCATTGGCTGCAAGATTGTTTTTTTGCCTACATGTGTTCTTTGTCGTCTTTGGCCTAAGTTAATGACAGGGGCTTGAACTATGGGTGTGTACTCTACCTTAGGGTTATTTTCATCATTAAATAATCTTTAAAGTATTGGAACAAACTTTCCATAAAAATATGACAATATCATAGCAGATCATGAAAAAATAATAATTTCAAATTTATAACAACCAACATATTTTTGAAATAAATAAATAAATAACTCATTTCGACCATGTGGACACTGACTCTAGGCTACAATATTTTGGAGGTATGTTTCCATACCTCAAAAGGAAACACCCGGAAACAGACAGCAGAGCAAAAATATGAGGAAAAAATAATGCGGGGTAACATGCCCCTCCAATTACACTAAAAAGATTGGAGCTGAGGCTTGTGCCAAGTCCTCCGGTGGGGCATTTGCTTTCTCAAACCGTCCCACTAGAACGGAACTGGAAAAATTACACTGCATATCATGCCCTCCAATTACACTAAAAAGATTGGAACTGAGGCTGGAGCCATGCCGGTGGGGCATTCAGTGTAGGAGAAGGGCCCGAGTACAGGCCCTTGGGTGATTTGACATTTGTGCCTGAGGCCGGGAAGCCGAGGGAACAGATCGAAAATCACAGAACGGCCTGTACTCAGGTCCTTTCCCTAGGTAAAACAGAGCTAGGATTTTTTCACCTTTTAGAAATAGTGACAGGCTGGCTGGTACCTTCCGCTGGTCAGAAGATCCCAGTACAGCCTAGCTGATACCTTCCACCGCAGAAGATCCTGCTTGCTGAAAACATGTTTCTTCAGGCAGGTAAGGGAGCTGAAAATCAAAGGAAAAATCCAGGCAGTGCTTTACGGTTCTCCAAACCGTCCCACCGGAACGGAACTGGGAAAATTACACTGTGTAACATGCCCTCCAATTACAACAAATTGTTTTTTTGGATCAGGTTATTAGTCTTTAGAACAATGCTGACAGGGCTAGTAACAGGGCTGACTGGGCTGATGCATAAACTCTAGATACCTAGCTACCTAGTTCAGGCCTACGGACATCGCTGACTTGACACCATTCATTTACTTACTTTACCTGAAAATAAAATTTACCCCGGAAAAAATCAAGTCCGCAAAACACGGCCTCGAAAGCCACGCTCCCTTTTTCTTTCTTTCGTCACTTCCTATGCGGTTTTTTTTGTGTTTTTCTTTTCTTCTGGCTAAATTTAGCCCGTTGGCTTTTTTGTGTTTTTCTTTTCTTCTGGCTAAATTTAGCCCGTTGGCTTTTTTGTGTTTTTTTCAAAATGGCTAATAATATGTGTTTTTTGTTTTTCTACTCGCCAAATATCGACAATTTAAAAAAACCGCCAGATTTCTCTGTTGGGTTGTAGCATGTACCAGTGTTTTTTTTTCTTTTTCCTTCCATTTTTTGATGTCAAATCTAACCAAAAATATATATAAATTATTCGAATTTACACTAGAAATAATTTTTTTAATTCCAAAAAACCACCAGAACAAACAAGGATTGGCATGTGGCAAAAGAATGTGAAGGACGCTTAAACGTTTTTAAAAAACTTTCATACCCTGATTCTAGACAAATTTGGCTAAACTGTTTTATGGATGATCGCCACTTCAGGCTACATCACATAAATGGCAAAAAAGAACCCCATTGCGAGCCAAGGCAAAAAAGTAATTTACTACTTACTCCTGCTGCGCCCGCCCGCGGTAAGTAGTAAGTACCGTCCTCCACTATAATTACTGTTCTCCTGGCGAGATTCCCACTTCTGTTCGCAGTGCTCCAGCCTCTGCGCGCCCTTGAGCCACTTCCTTCAGGGAGCTTCTTCTTGACGGACTTTCCCTTGCTTGCTGTTACTGCCATTTGCTGTTGCTTGTGCCGCATTCTGTGCTTCTCCCTTTGTTGTTCTTGTTCGTCCGTTTCTTTTTCTTTTTCTTCCGCTTTTTTCCAGTTTTTTTCCGGTTTTTGTGGTTAGTTTTTCCAGCAAGAAATCGGGGAAGAACACGGTGTGAGTAATATGGCGGTTGCGGTGGCCGATAGCTTGTACATCACCATGGCCGCATGTCATTGCAGTCTGAGCACCAACAATGTGGCATCGTGGTGCAGCATTAGTGGCATTTCGGGAAGTAAATTGCGGATTCCTTGTGTCAGCTCTGTTAGGCCTGGCATTTGTCAATCTTCTGCTGGTGGTCATGGCAGCAGAGGAGGAAGAGGTGTGGAGTCGATCATTGCGATGACTGCCACGATTCCGCAGAAGTTCAGGTGCGCGGGGTTTCGGATGACTGTGTAGGTTTTGGCTTTTTTGGTTTTTATGAAGCTTCGATTTCTTGGAGAGGGGACACTGCTGCGTTTTTATGTCTCATTTGCTGCTGGTCCTGGATCGGTCGGCATGGCGATGAAAATGCGTTCCAGGGAATTGTATATCGGATGTGTTTGCGCAATGTATGCCTTAAGAACATGTTGCACAATGTATGCCTTAAGAAAATTTTGCGCAATGTTTTCAATTGATGAAGCCGTGGCCGGCAATTGCACCGCTTTACATGCATGATCAACTGGTCCGACAATTTTGCTGATCTTGTTTTCTGATGAGAATCAAAGGTTCAGTCATAGATATAATAAATGAGAAAAATCTCCTAAATCTAGTGATTTATTTTGCTTTTTTTTTCCTCCCCTCAATTTCTTTTTGTTTTTTCTTGTTGTTTTTGTTTTTTTTTTTTTCCCCCTTTTTTTCCTTTTTTCCTTTCTTTTTTGGTGTAGTATATGTGAACCTAAGAGTATGCTGCTTGATCATGCAACAGATTAGCCAGAAGATCTGACCTGAAGAGCTCATCAGAACAGGAGAAGCTGCATCCCAGGGTCATGCACTCTCTCCATCCTGAGAAAGTGGAATTGTTCAAGTCACTGGAAGGCTGGGCAGAAAGCACCCTGCTACCTCTTCTGAAGCCAGTTGACAAATGCTGGCAGCCTCAGGACCATCTACCGGAGCCATCATCTGAGGGTTTCTTTGATGAGGTGAAAGAGCTACGGGCGAGAGCTGCATGCCTACCGGATGAGTACCTTGTCTGCTTGGTAGGGGATATGATCACAGAGGAAGCCCTTCCCACCTATCAAACCATGCTCAACACCTTGGATGGCACCAGGGATGAGACTGGTGCCAGCTCCTCTCCCTGGGGCATTTGGACTCGCACCTGGACTGCAGAGGAGAACCGGCATGGTGATCTGCTGAACAAATATCTATACCTGACTGGACGTGTCGACATGAGGCAGATTGAGAAGACCATTCAATACCTGATTGGATCTGGCATGGTATGTAACGACAGCTGTGCCAAATGCATTATTGTCAAACTTCCTTGCAAACTGTGATTTGTTTTTGAGTAGTGCTGAAGCAAAGGAATGACCTACCAAGCAATTCACTAAGAATAGGTAAGGTTTATCAAATGAAAGAATGATCCCTGAGTGGTCTTTAGCTTCTGTCTCACTGGGATTTGCCGAAGGCTCAATGTATTGCCACATGCAGTGAAAATACTACCTACCCGACTGTCCCAGTATAGGCATCCAGAATTTATTGAGATTTTGAGCTGAGGCTTTTGTCCCAATGGCTGCAGGACCCCCAAACAGAGAACAACCCCTACCTGGGGTTTGTTTATACTTCATTTCAGGAACGAGCAACATTTATTTCACATGGAAACACTGCTCGGCACGCCAAACAATATGGTGATGGGAAGTTGGCCACGGTCTGCGGGTTGATTGCAGCAGATGAGAAGCGACATGAGAATGCATATACCAAGATTGTGGAGAAACTTTTTGAGCTTGACCCTGATGGTGCCATGCTGGCCTTTGCAGACATGATGAGGAAGAAGATTTCAATGCCTGCTCACTTGATGTATGATGGACAGGATGAGCATCTCTTTGACAATTTCTCACTTGTTGCCCAGAGGATTGGGGTTTACACTGCTAAGGACTATGCTGACATTATGGAGCATTTGGTAGCCAAATGGAATGTGGCTAATATTCAAGGCCTTTCAAGTGAGGGGCACAAGGCGCAAGATTACCTGTGTTCACTGCCTGTTCGCATTCGGAGGCTTGAAGAGCGTGCACAATCCAAGGTGAAGAAAGGTCCAACGACTGGAAATTTCAGCTGGATCTTTAACAGAGAAGTTGCTCTTCTGTGACCCAGGAGATGATATATTTAGCTCATCTTCCTTATAATACTCCCCATCCAGTGAATCATTTGGCCAATTTTTTTCAACTCACAGGGATGATATCCAAGCCTTTCTGTGCACTAGTTCAGTTCTTTTTCCACGGTCTGAACATGGAACAACAAAGCTATTGTTTGAATGGCTGCAAGTGGCTGCTGTCGGAAACAGACAGATACAACAGACAGTTATGGTTAGGTTGCTCCTTCCAGTTGACATATCTCTGAGTTAGTCTGTGTTCAGAGCAATCTTCACAGGATGATATCATTTTGTTGTATTCAGAGAGGAAGTGCAAGCTGACAGTGTGGTTAAAATTTGTACAGAATCAATTGACTTGTTGGACTCTGATGGTGGGTTTTTGATGGTTCAAAATTTTGAAGATCAGTGGACTTGTGAAGTAATGTTTCTTAACCAAGGCTCATGGTCCAGGATACAGGTGCTATATGCTGAATCTCTGCTTTTTGACTTCTGTCACAAGTTCTGTGCCAGAGTCTGTCACAGTGATTACATATATTTTTCGCAGAAATGGAAGTTTCTCTCATAATGCAAAAACTTCAATCACATAGAAGGCAGGAGTATCTTAGACTGACCTTGATTACAGGTAAAGTGAAGCTCAGATTGCATCACCAAGCTACTTGCAGCAGCTTTGTAAAGAAACAGAATTAACCAAATCATATTTTCTTTCAGCTCCTTCCATTTTGTACATGATACTAGTGATCTGCAAAAAGCTCTGAATGGTGCACACCAGTGATGTAAGTTCTGGGTATTTTTCTGCAAATGCTCGTGTGTGAGATTTTGGAGTCAGGAACTTCAGCTATGATCAGATCAGACAATGGGTATGACTTTCACATTCTTGACTGCACAGAGGAAGAAAAACATGTCTTGCAAGAGTACCTTATGAAAACTTATGCAGATCAATGAGAATTTGTTGACAACATTGTTTCTCGTTCTAGCTATGATTGGCAAAGAAACAGCAGGAGTACCACAAGAAAGCTTTTTGTTTGAAAATGTTGTGTTTCGGGTAAAGTGAGAAGAAGCAAAGTGAAAATCCAAATTAAAAAAAATGGCTCAATAGAATCCATTTTGCCCTAGAGAAAAGCTTAGTTGGATCCTAAACAGTGTATTGCAAATAGTGTAGAGTGAGGTATTCATTAAATGTCATCACATGGGCTGGTCATTGCAACTACTAGCTTATAATATCTCTTTATTGGCCTTTTGAAGAGAGCACCATATATTGTTCATATTTACTTTCATATTTTGCAACAGAACATGAGACTACACTGCCCAAATTCATCCAAAAGTTCAGTTGATTTAAGAACCTAAATATCCAAGAACACAAATTTTCAAAAAGCATGCTTTGTCCAGGGTGGGGCAGTTCTCCAATCTTTTAGACAACCTCAGGTCTGATTTTTTCAAAGTTTTGGAAATTGAATAACCTCCGGTTTCAGTTTTTGAACATTTTCAGAGGAAAAAAACACCTGTGGTTCTGATTATTTTGAAAAGTTTCAGAATCCAAGAACTTCAGCTTCCGATTTCTTTCAAACCGTCCCAAAGAAAATCCCATGGTTTTCATGAAATAACTGGCAAAGAACGAGCAGTTTTGTAGAAGGTTATTTGATCAGTTCTTAGATATCTTGAGAAGATTGATTATATATAAGAATCGGTTCTGAGATTTTTTTGAGCGGTTCTTAGATATTTTCAGAAGATTGATTATATATCAGAATCAGTTCTCAGATTTTTGAGAACTGCAGTTATGTCAGAACCGTTTAACTGAAAAACACAGGTTATATCAGGGTATCACCAGTTTTCTGATAACCACCCAACACTGGTTTTGTCAAGGATTTATTTTATACTATTCACCGCAAACTATTTTTATCACTATGATATTTACTATTTTCCACAATTAATGTCACTATATATATATTAAGGCAACATGGCATAGATAATGTTGAAGTTCCAATGCTTTAAATATAGCTCAAATGTGCGAGTGTGATGATGCAACAAGTAAAAACATATTTTTGGGCACAAAAACATACAAAAATAAGTTCATCTAAATATTTTGAATTTTATGGGACAATAGAGTGTTATTGAAGGAAAATATTAAACAAGCCTAAGATTGTAAATGTGTTAGGTATAAAATTATTGTTGATGTAACATGACATCACCAAAACAAGCCTTGGCTCCAAACCCCCATCCTCATTCGTGTAATTGCCACACCTACACATTACATAATACATCCCATGTAACATGCGATGGTTGCGATGGCATTCATGGGATGAAGGGTACACTAACCATCACATGTCATCTCATTAGATGGGCCCATGTAACATGCACCGATTTCAAATTTCGTTGTGCAAATCAAGACTATCCAAATAGCCCCATGGTCTTAAACCCTAATGCAATGTAATAGTCCTTTGTGCCCACGTACCATCTCCATCACTAGACCAGCTTGAAGTTCCATCACCATTGTTCTACAACTTCAAGCAATAATCAATTCATTTATTGCACACCAATAATGCAAACAATTGATTAATGTTCATTGTATCACATTAGGTTTTTTATCGCAACCCTACGTTGAGAGAGTGTGAGGATGAAACTCACACTCCCGAAATGGGGACTTGGGAGTCCTTCGGGACTCTCAAAATTTCAGAGTTCGATTGCAGGGGTCAAAACACCTCGCATTGGGGTGTTCCTTATATCATTGAAAAGCTATCGAAGTGTATGAAAATAGGCTCGCATGAGCCATTTGGACATTTGTAGCACATGTTATGGCAAAAAGAAGGGCTAGGAGTTAAACTGGTAGTTTGATCCCCAACCATTAAAAGTCAGGAATCGACCCGACCCCGGTGTGTGCAGGTGGAGTGTGATACATCGTTGGAAAGCTCTCAAGGAGAGCTACAAGTTTGCTTCAGACCTCATCCCAATCGGAGGTTTAAGCAAAAAGTTATGACCTCGCAAAGTCCTGGGAATCCAAACCAGGACAGTTTCGGGACTCCTCCTTGAGAGTCTCGAGACAAAAAGCCATTCGGATGTGGGTGCCGCGGAGAGGTACAAAGATTCCTATATGGGGGAAGGTGGTGGCTTCCCCCGAGTCCGGGCTGTGGTGAGTCTTGTGAGTCCAGAGTTGCCCGTGGCTTGTCTTAGCATTAAAGGTGTTCTAGAAAATGAACTAACTAACTTGTTGGTTGGTTTGATGCAGGTTCAAGTAAGTAACTAAAGCTTGTCATTCTTCCTAGTCCCATCCTGGAGCTTCAGCACGCCCTTTTACCCCTTCTAGTGTTGAGAGCTAGGAGCGTGCCCCGAATTCCTCACAATTTCGTTGTTTGAGTAACTTAGGCCCATCTTGGGTCTAACTAGGAACTTGGGAGCGCGTCATTTTTTAACATGCCTAGAGATTAATGCAATCTATTGAAATACATGTAATGGAACTTTCACAAAACCTGCAAGAGCTTCAAGTGCAAGTGCAACATTACTATTGAATTAAGTTTTTTTCAATGTTTGATGATGGCTATGAAATACTTATGGAAACGCCCTCTTATAATAGATAATGTGTTGCTAGGGCATTCATGGATTGCACGAAAGACTTCAATGAAAAAACCTTTTGTAGTGCTTAAATGTTAGTAGAGAAGTTGAAATAAGAGAAGTTGAATGTATATTTAATTGCAATTCAATTATTACTTAACTCTTCAATTGGAATTTGTTGTCTTCTTTTGAAAAACGTTGTTGTAGCATGCTTAGAAGTTTTCTTTCGAGGTGAAAAGCATGGGAAGGAATTTGTAGATGTGAGAGGAGGAGAGATATGAACATGAAACTATTTAAAAACACAAAATTTCCTTTTTTATTCAACACATATCATAAGTTAAGTCCGTGATTCATGTGCTATTGTTTGTTACCTTCGATAGTTGGGTAATAGCCAAATTGGGAAGCACTAGAATACATATGGGTTTATTTGTTCTTGGGTCAATGAGAGCATTTGGGCATCCTTTAAACCTATGGTCAAAAAGTCATAGCTTACATGGCCATTCTCCTCCATAATATACACACTAAAAGTCAAGACGATCCTTGTCCCCATTCAATGGTGTCATTCGTGATGAAAATATTTCCAATAGAAGCTCATTATAAAGTTCAGGAGTGACCCATTGCTTTATAAATCGAGTAGGTGTCAACTTCACATAATACTTCAACAACCCCTCAAACCCATCTAGCCCTCCTATCTCCTTCTTTGTGGCCATATTAAACAAAATCTCCAAAACATTAAACTCTTCCAACTACCACCTTTCCGACTATAGTAAGACTTTGTGTTACTTCCTATTGCAATGTAGACGCACCACCATGTTAGAAAGAACTATTTGATAACTAATTGTGCCCATAGTTGTGCAAAGAGATAATCTATATCTAATAATGCGTAGGCATAATTTTTATAATAAAAAAACTCTGAAATCCTACATTTTTTTTTTTGCTACTTGGAGGTTTTCGGACTTTTACATGGCTTCCAACCTTTGTAGTGAATTCTTAAGTTTGAACACGAATTTAGTGTTTGGCACCTATGTCATCATGACTATGCATTTATCACTACCCATGTTTGTTATAATATCAATTCCAAGTTACAAGCTCACCCCATATTACACCACAACGTGCATTAGATTTAAAAAAGGAAAAGTACCTAGTTGTAAACATTGAGGTTGGTAGATTTTGCACAAATTTGAATGTGTACACCTAGATCTTGGTATTTTGCACAATGCCCATAGCACCCTTCAAAGATCATGACCTTGGTTGGCAATATGAAAGATGAATTTGAAAGTGTGAGGATTATTTTTGTCAAACACTTACAACAAGGCACATCATTGTTTTATTTCAAACACCTCCAAGAGAGCCCAAAAGTTTAAACATAAACTTGAAATGAAAACCTTGATGAATTAATTAGTTGCAACACAATCATTAAGCTTCTACCAAATATATTTAATCATCACAACCTAAACATTTGTGGGAATGCATATGTGGTAAAAGCTTAGACAAAGTTCCTATTTTCATGCCCAATTTTTGTTTAAAAATAAGCACACTTAAAATGAATAGCACTTGAAGATCAAAATGTTACAGCAAACTTGAATTTGCTAGAAGCATCACTACTTAGTTGGAGGATCAAACTAAAAAGATGGAAGAAGAAAATGCTGAAACATGGCCCGCCAAAAAACCAAACATAAAAAAAACCTTAATGGGTGGACGATTGGCCATTGACATGCATGGGGCATGGCGTCCCATTCCATTCGATGAGGATGGGATGGCTACAAATTCGATGTAACACGAGTATGTTCCGCAAAGGAACTTGTTAGGATTAGGTTTTGGAAAGAAAATCATTCAAGTCCTGAAAAGGAAGGGGAAAAGGACCAAGCCGAGGCAAAACATGCCAGGTAGTACTTCTATACCTAACGCATTTACAATCTTAGACATGTTTATTATTTTCCATTATTGAATGTCTAATGTAAGCATCTTTTGAATAACATTCAATGTAAGTATAAATGATGGTAAGAAATGAGCACCATTTTTTACCCTTTCAACATATGTTTAGTGTGGGCAACATATTTGCAGAGTGAAGGTAATGTCAGAACTTATTAAGTGTTGCAAGAAAATGTGGTAGATTTCAGAACCTACTTTTGGTTGTTGTGTTGTTCCATTATAATTAGTCTAAAATGATGAGACCTACCAATCATAAATAAACCAAAGCACCCCAAAAAGGGGGAATACAAGGAACAAAATGGAAGGATCCACATTTAGAAGAGGACAAAAGAACCACCTAACTTAGAGGGTGAACCACAAGGGGAACATCAAGTCTTTGAATCCCCTCATGTTGTAAGAAGCATATTAAATAAGGAAAGGGGAGGACATTCTGAATGGACACCTAGCTTAAAAGAACCTTCACTCATTACAATAACAAGTTTTAAAATAAATAACATCTACACTGTAATGCCAATGACACCTTTTGCTTATAAAATGTGCATAAATTTAAAAGAATAGGGTTTTTAGTGGCCTTCATTCCCCACACCATGTTGGCACATTGAGGAAGGAACTTGTTCGCTTTTTGGTGCAGACATCCAAAAACCTTTACAATTCGAAGGAAAAACATGTATGTTGGGAATCAATCCCAATAAAGACCATCCTTTGCTTGAACCATGATTGTCGCAACAACCCAAAAAGCTACCAACAATGTTAACATAAATTGAGAGTATTTAACTTCATCCAATGCTTTGTAAACATCATAGTAATAGATATAGTTTTGGAATGAATTGTAAGTGTAATTCTAATGCTATTGGTGACACTTACTTTCAAGGTTGGTTGTTTTGTGGTAAGACTTGGAGCTTGAACTAGTGGCAATGGAAAAACATTTCATTTTTTCACCCAACATGAATAATGAGACTCCACTTCTATTCTATCAACTCCCAAAACCAAAAAGAAAAATTCTTTATCATTGTCATTGGCAGAAGTTCGGAATCCCTTGGTGGTGATGGTGGTGGCAAGTGCTGATGATAAGGACAATGGGCGTTTCAACCTTTTTTTTAAACGGCTATATATAGCCAAAAAGAGAATTGAAAAAAAAGTGTTAAAATCAAGTGTTTTTTTATAATTTTCAATAGTTAAAATTCAACAAGTTTGAACCAGCACACCTCAAGGTAGTAGAGTTATTCCACTATGTAAGGTTCCAATGACGAGGCACAAAAATGTTTGGAAACATACCATAACATTTGTGAATAATACAATTGGGTGTGAAATTCATATTGCTATTCGAAACCCATGTATATTGCATCTTTGGAAATTTCCATATCCATGAAAGCCATGTAAGGTCACATGCAATTCATATTATCTACAAAAAGTACTTGGATTAATCTACAATTGTCCTTCAAATGTTTTATTTTTCTCTCATTGATTGCACAAATAATCAATACAAGGGATCAACTACAACATATATAATCATATAGTTCTTACACCATTTTCATTTCCAGGATTGACCCCCTTGGAAGTGAAGTGAAAACCAACAAACTTCATCAATTCGAACTCCATAATCTAATATGGGCTATAAACCATTGTTTATAACCCTATTTCTATGGGTATATCAAAGGATATTCCAATCACATTCTCAAAGTATTGGAGTTTTTGCCAAAAAAAACTTTGTCCACAATCCATGTTCCTATAACAACCAAAAATAAACCATGTCATTGAGCAACATAGAAGAGACATTCTCAACATTTGATAACTTTGCTACACTATTGTAAATACTTCTTCTGATTTCTCTAGTGTATCTAGAGAGTGCCTTGCAGTGTAAAGTCTTGCCAAACTTTCTAAAAACAAAAAGTTTTGTTCATGTGGGCATTTCATTTTTGAAAGTTCAATGTTGTTTTTTCCCATGATACCTAGTGGGACTTCGTATCATGGGAAAAAAAATTAAAAACCAAAATGTGAGTATAAAAAAAAAAAAAAAGGCATAATATCTTCATTTGTTATTATGCTTGAAATTTGGCATGAACATTCATTCCTAAGAATGTAATGAAGAAGCTTAAATTCAAAAGTTAACCTTTGGAACAAAAACACATGACAATCTGTTATAACATATTACCAATTTTAATTTAAGAACATTGAATGGATCAGACACCTTTGGATCTCCTTTCAAATTGGCTATCATGGTCTTCTAATGTGGCAATCATTTAGACATTTATAAACCTCCCACCAACAATCTTTGTTCACCCTCTATCACATCCCAAGAAATAATGGTATGTTGTTTTCCTTGTAACTAGAACAAAGATGATATAAACATACTCAGATGCTAGGCAATTCGATCCCTAAAAATGGATTAGCAATTAACACCCCAAAATTTCCCAAAAGCCCAAAACTATGCTTAGAATTCTCGTAAAACTAGGTACTAAATCCCCTACTCTTCATAGAAACAACATTGCCGATACATCGGGATGAACATAACCTAGAGAGTGAGTGTGCCACAAACATACCAACCTTTTCTTGATCCCCTAGAGCTTGTTATGAGTTTCGTTGATGTTTTCAAGTTCCCTATTTGAATCCATTTACCTTGCATCTCATTCTCTATGTAGGGAAAATTAAAGAGATTGATGCATGAGTAAAAAGATCCTCACATTAGGGCATTTTACCCTTAAATGTGTTAAACCAAAAAACACATTTAATCACTCCAAAACAACTCCTTTATGACCTTAAAAACTATATCCTTTATTGAGTTGGAAATTTTTTATGTTCATTTTTTCCACATTCTACCTTTTATGTTCCTCTCCATTAATCTACTTCCAATTCCAAAATCCTTGCAACCACATACATATCAAAACAAAATAACATTTAAGTTTTATCCCAAAAGTTTTGTTCTTTAATAATGCGCACTCTTATTATTGCAAATTCCACAAATCACATCCCACTCAAATGAATGGTGAAAGACAAAATACAAGTTGGTTGTCGACGTTGAGTCACAAATAAATAATCCCTTATTCACACTATGAACCCTAGAAATCAATGAAATTATTTCGAAGCCACATGAAGTCAATGTTTATATTTGGTAAAACACATGGGCATGGGCATTATTAAAATTGAACAACACTTGGTTGCCACCTCATGCAGGCTTTTAATTTAGTACTGACCTTGTCCTTATGTTTTATTTTGCACTCATTACATTTTCCTTTCATTTAAACACATTTTTGTTGTCATCCATTCATTGTTGTAATTACTTGTGTAATTAGGCAAACTATAAATCCAAGTTCAATTATCTTCCTTGTGGATGTGAAACAACATTATCAATGTTCATTGGACATCATACAACTCATTTTTTTGGATCATGCATTTTATGCTTTTAAGTCTCCCCTATTTTACAATCACCATAATCGTGAAGGCGATGTCACATGACGTTTTACAACTAGTCATTTCCCCTTTTGTTTATTTTCATTCATTGTAAATGACATTCACATCATAGGCCCCCCTTTAATTGTATCATTTGCATATGGGCATTTCCAGACCGAACTTCGTGTAATAGGTCTTTGTATCTAACCTTAGAAATGTGTAACATGGTCCCCTTCTAACCTACCACCTAACTTCGACACCCCATTTGAAAGAATTCGAATATTGGGGGCTTGATTGGGCACCTCGTCATTCACATCATGTTTCATCAAATATGACTTATTAAAGGATGTTCGACATGTTGACCTTTTTTTAAAAATGGGTGATGTTAAGGTAACTTTTATAATTATAACTCATTGCTTTATGTAATGACCATCATATTTATTACAATGCACATCTCCCTTTTCCACCTTCATAAAATCTTTTGTTTCATTTGACTGTTCCTTTCAAATGTTTGGACGCCGGGTCCAAAGTTCTTTGATAGCCCATAAATAATTTTAGCCCATAAACAAGCCTATCTCCTAATAACTTTGGTGGCATTGTGCTCATACCAATAGTCACCATTTACCTTAATTGCTTATTTAAGGTGTTGGGCCCTTGTAGTTTTAATCATAGTTGTTAGGTTTATAATCAATTAACGTCCCTTCTTTTTAAAACTTTAGCATGAATTGACAACAACATTTTTTTCCCACAACACCTTAAGGTGGTTTGCGATCTTTTAAGTATTGCCCCTAGTTTGCACATGTCTTCCTCCCTTTGAACAACTCATTAGGTAGCAAAATATTCGATTTTAAAACTCCATTTCGAAGCGTTTGCACCATCATGCCCTTTCCAACATACTTTTTGATAGGATATTTAAGGCCCATCATGCTCGAATTTTGTCATGTTTTGGCCATGGGGCGAATGTTTTTCTTACATTTCTACTTGTTTTTTAAACCATTCAATTATTTTCCTTAGTTTCCTTCACAATGTTTCAAACATAATTTGGACTAGTACCACATTTTTCAATTTTAAATATTCGTTAAATGCGTGTCCACACATCCCATTGACCCTATGTGATCCACTTTTCACATTGCGCCCGAAAACCCATGATATAATTTGCAACACTTTTGTTACCATTGCACAAGATGTCGGCTTCCACATGGGATGAAAACAACTACATATGTTTCCTTCAACCACTTTCAACTCCTCTTTTCGACAAGTTGATATTGTTTTCACTAAAGATGGAATTCACATCTTAGTTAACATTGTCATTGTTGACCTAATGCAAATGGATTTACTTTTCTGATGTTGTGTAGCTCAAGGATTTGTTGCCTTCGATATAATTCGAATCATAGAAAAAGATTATTGTGACTGACACCCCACTAATCAATTCCTCCTTTTCACAATTGAAATATTTAGATGTTTACACAAACAAGCTGATGTATTTTTACACAATTATGCCAATGCCATTTGGAGCTTGAAAAGGCTTAAGAGCCATTCTCTTTTTGTTTTAATCACTTTTTTTGATAAATTTTTTGAGTTACATTGCAAAGGATGCAAACATCCTCCATATTAAATCGGTTGATAGCAATAGGTCTAGTTACTTTTCAACTTCCACCCCTTGAGAACACACCCCGCATCACCACGACCACTGACGTATTAGAGGCGGTTCGTTATTGAGATGGAGAGATTTTGACATCTAGTTGGTGCTAGCCTGACATCCTTTAAAATTCTCCCATTATTTTTCTTTTTTCCTCCTCCTTCATTTGTACATTTCCGGAATCTGCGGTGTGTTTGCAAATAAATTTTTGCCGGGTTTTCCCCTTCGCGAGCACGATGAGTCTCAAGATGGAGAAGACGAACGTGGCTCAGTTGAAACCGTCGATGTGAGAAATCTTGACAACCCATCTATACTACCGCGCGTCTTTCTCTTCATCACTGCGGCAGTCGAGAACAAGAGGCGGAATAGCGATGGGGAGCACGGTGGCGGATGCGCAGGCGCTCGTCACGGCATTGCGATCGGCATATGCTTCCACTCCTATAAAGCTAAAGGTACAGCATCGGCAACTTTTTTTTCTCTCTGGTTTTTTTGTCCCCCAATTACACGCTTTTGAATTGCGACTGTCGTTCTGGTTTCCGCTATGAAAAGACCGATGCTTCTCATCGGGAAATCGGGTCTTTGGAACCAGATCTGTGGGGCCTCTTTCATGTCTACGTGCTTGAATTCAATAGTAAGATGTGGGCGGGGATGGTACTTGTCTCTCCCGCCGCACTTGGTTTTGTTTTCATGATTTGTCATCGGGGGTAGCAGTGAGGGTTTTTTGTTTCGAGCGCTTGGCAGTTTTTCCTGTTTATCAGCAATCGGTTCGAGTTCTACGAAGAGTAGTAGTAGTAGCGCTGTTATTTGCATTACTAGAGACCCGGAATTGCGGTTGCAAGAGGCATGTACGATAAAGGGAAAAATACAAAGGGTTAGGGTTTTCACTTGTGAAAACCCTAGGGCATGAACAGAATCAGAGTTTTTGAGTGATTCTTGTAACATCTTCTCCAGCGGTTTTGTTACATGGTCAGCTTTTGACTCAGCTTCTATTTTCATGGTGGTACTGATCTTCTTCCTTTTTGATTCATACTCAGGAAGCTGCTAACATGGGCCTGGATCCTTTGGAACTTTGCAGATTATTGACCTATATGTAGTGTTTTTGTTGGCCACAGTGCTGGTTCAGGTCAGCTTCTTCTGATCTGTTTTGGCATGTTATATCCTTCAATAAAAAAGGAGAGATTTTCATGCTGATTCTTACATTAAATCAAGATGAGGAGAAGAGTTTGATGCTGATTTGTTCTGTTTTTTTTGTTGTGGATTGCACTGTCCTTGCACTTTTGACTATCATCAACAGACTTTCTTTGTTGGAACAGGTGATTTACATGTCCTTGGTGGGCTCATTTCCTTTTAATGCATTTTTATCTGGCATTCTCTCATGCATTGGCTCAGCAGTTCTCGCAGGTGCTTTTCTTATCCAACACTTGGGATTTGGTTACAGGTTAGGGCTATTGGTCAAGGCATAAAGTCCCAGCAGGACTAGGCCTCAATGCATGTTTTTTTATTTTGACCATTAGTTATTGCTGGTAACAAGATGCTGTTCTGGTTGCAAATTGAGATATTGTGGGAATGCCATCTTACACTTTTCAGTCTGTAGGAGTATAAGTTTTGCTGATCTTTCTCAGGTTGTAGAGTTCTTTCCAAGAACAGTTTGGTTCTGCTGTCTGTCTGATATTGTGTGGTGTTTTTTGAATGGGAGCAGTTTGTTTGCGCATGCAAGTCAACAAAGAAAACAAGGAGTTCAAGGTTTTTTCTATCCCGAGTTTTTTCTTTGATTGATTATCCAATACACTCTTTATTTGTATCTGAACGACTTGTGGTCCTTTGTTTCTGTGCAGAATCTTCCCCCAGAGAGAGCATTTGCAGATTTTGTCCTCTGTAATCTTGTTCTTCACTTGGTTATCATGAACTTTTTGGGCTGATTTTGGTAAATCAATTCTGTGGGGTCACTGATTTTGTTGAACTGATGGGCTCAGCTTGTGCTGTTTTCAGTAGACTCTTAAGGTGTGTTGGTGTCTGTGTTAATGTTGCTCTATCTCTTAGCTCTGTGTGACTTATTTTACCAGGCATGGATCCTTAGCTAGGAGGTCCAAATTCATGTTGCTAATTTTGTCACAGCTCAAGGAATAGTAGTAATGAATAATTGCAAGAATATGGCTAGCAGTGAAGGACAGTGTGTACAGAAGGAAAAAAATTGTTCAGATTTTCTACTTAGTTTATGAAGTATTAAATTATTTCTAGTTTTGTAGCTTGTGTTTGTACATAGAGCTTGTCTTGTACCTACAATTCACCTCTGTTTAGAAGTAGTCTGCTGGCCAGTATGTCAGATTAGTAGGTACATGCTATTTTTTAGAGTTGACAGCCAATTTATATACTTCGTACTGCCCCTCAGAGGAAATCACTCTCAACTGAAATACTTTACATATTTTGCAGGGTCGTTGTAGCAGTCTTTTCAGTTTCTAAACTTTCCTTTGATGATGGCAGTTATACTATTTGTTCAGATAGTCACTTTTGTATTGTCCTGTCTTTCATGGTAGCTACTTTGTACTTGTCACTGCTATGTGTGCTGTATGTAAGATGATGTGTGATGGTTATCTGTTATTATTTAATTGGCTGTTTATTTCATTTGTGATTGTAGGTGACGAGAGTGAAAGGTGGCATGACTTTCTAAAGTCTGAAATAAGGCAACTTGAATGCCCACTGAAGGATTTTATAAATTTGTGTGTTGACCATGTATTGACCATCTCTTTTTTCCTACCCTAAACCCTAAACCCTACCTATCAATCTCTAGATATATGTAGGTAGTACTTTTTACAGACTAGTCTAACAAGTTGAAACCAGATTTAACCAGTTGAAACACTACCGACTGTCTGTGTGTTCAAATTTGATCATGTAAAAATTGTGCAACTATTGTGTTCCATAATTTATTGTGAGGACAAAATTGTCATTGGGTGGTGCGTGTAACCCTAGTCAAAGCAGAAACCACCCAATGGCCAAAGCTAAAAGTACTAGATTTATAAAATTTATGCTAGATTTCAAGGTATCCTGTGATGCTCAGTTTATATGTAATTCTGGAGGAGTTCCAGACTCCAGACCAACACACGTCCCAAGGTCATAAGACATTATTATCAAGATCAAAAATGACATGACTAGAAAGTAACATATGGTGAGGTTTGGTTTGGTCTGGATGTTCTTGTTCATATTTCATGAATCATATGGATTGTGATTTATTATCTTCGGAGAAGTTGTCTGCCTCTGTGATTTGCCCCCTTCACTCTGTAGTTGAGTTCCCGCACATCTGCATCAAGATATGTGATGCCCTCATTTTGTCTGCAAGAGGGAGAAAGGTTTAGTGTATGTGGGTCAAGAACAGAGAAATAGGTTGAGATGCATTCTAACTCTCTGGTGAAACAAGAAAGAATGCAGACCTTGAGATTTCCGAGTGCATTTGTAGGGACATGTCCTTCAGCTGTCCAATTACATTGCTTAGATCCATCAGTGCATCCTCCTGCTTCAAAGGCCCGTCCTGTTTCAAGTGTTGCATGGCCCACTGAATTTAAGGAAGAGAGAATTTTGCTGAATGTAGTTAGTTATACATGTGTGCTATTTTGCTGTCTTCTGCTTGATCATAGGGACAAGAAGCTTTCAACAGTTTGGAATTCAGACTTAAACCTAGTTCATTTTTCAAGCTTACCCCCAATTGGTGATGTTCTTGAAACCCCCCAGTGGAGCTCAAGGAATTGCTTGACTTCACCACACTGTGACTAGTGTACAGCCCCAAGGCTGTCCTGTCTGCCTCATTACAACTATGTCTCTGGAAGTTCTCACCTGCAAATCCCATAACAAGCCTCAGGAGCTATAAGCCTTCACCATATGCATTCATCACAGCAAATTGCTTGTGATAGCACACCAAGAAACTTGCATCTGTTGAGAGGAGCTTGGAGAGTGTAACAGTTAAGAGCAGCAAAATAGCACCTCCAGTGTCAAGTGGTCCAGTAATAGTGCCCATCAACTTGGGCTTCCATTTCCTGGAAAAGATGCCTCCAAGACTTCCCAATATTTTTTCTGCCTGTAAAAAATGCAGAATGAGTCAAACCATGAAGAAGCTACTATGAGTCTCAGAACAGAAGCATTTCCAGCAATCTTGCCCCAAGGCATGAATTCTGATTTGATACTCCTACACTACAGACAACTGATTGGCAGAATAGTCTCCACCATAGCGGGATTGACTACTAATGGTGAGGGGTCCTACCCTAGGGTATACAGGTCACACAACCTCTTGCATGCTAGGCTGCTGTGCACCAAACCATTTACCTATGTGGGTTCATTGCCCAGTAGAAGACAAATTTGAAGCAACATGAGGGTTGCAAAAGGATGCATTCTTACCACAGTGAGGTGCTGGTCCACTTTGACAACAGTTTCATGAGTCCGTTGGATCTGGTCTCCCTGAGCATGCAGCAATGCCATAGTCTCACCAGCAGCATCCTTGGTTTCCTCTGCAACTTTCAAGCAATTTTTGATGGTGGACATGGTCTCTTGTGGTTTGTGAATTGCATAGGCCCGCAAATCATGCATTGCTTGATTTTCTTCATGTCCTTGAGCTCCAATACTCTTGCTTCTATTGCAATTTGAGCTGACAGAGTGCTCACACTGTTCAGAGTTAGGGTTTGACCTCTGTCGCCAGGAACCTTGGATTGAAATGGCTGGAGATGAAAACAGATCACGATCCCTAGTGGGATACTGTCTCTCTGAAGAAGTTGGCCTCTCCCAAGATTCAGCTTCCTGATCCAGGTATTCAGAGTAGCTGGAGATTGGTGTAACATCTCTGGGTGCATTGACATACTTGGGTTGTACAGAGCTTCTCCCTAAGGAAGTAAATTCATCCTTGTCCTTTTGCACATCAAATGGTTTTCTATGATGTGTAGGTCGGGTGTCTGGGCACACTGAGTGGTTGACAAATTGCTTCTCAAAAGAAGCTTGCTGTTCCCCAAACTCCTCTTCCTCTTCCATGTCTTCAGAGCATCTGTGGATGGATATAGGGCTAGTAGATGCCTTCATGCTCTCAAGCTGGGTAAAGGTTGTTGTTGTTGCTGCAGAAGTGGCTTCATCCTCTCCATCACTTACAGGCTTGGTGTAATGCAGAGGGCAGGTGTCTCCACATGATGAGGACTCATCTGAGGAATCAAAAGCATTGTGTGATTGTTGATACCGATGATATTTTCCTCCTGACATCTTCTCCCTGTAGAAGTTCCAGTGAATTTAAATCTGGAAAGCACCCAGATGACAGTCCACAAGGTAAATAAATAGCACAGTCAGAAAAGCTCTACAACATCAAAACCTTGAGAGGCAGAAGAAGAATGAAACCACCCATCACAGACACCGTTTCCTGGATTACCAAATTGGCAACAGACAAGAAACTGACTCAACAAGAAGGGAAAGAAAACAGAAAAACTTGTTTGCATAAGATCATAGCTATCAGAAAACAAAACAATCACAGGCATTTCTTCAATTACTATTGCATAGATAGAGTTTAAGAGGACAACTCAAAGAATTGCATACACGATGGTAGAATTCTGATTCAGGAAACTGACGGAGCTCTTCTGGGTTTTATCAACTAATAGCTGTGAAACACATTTCAAACGAAACCCCATGAGGAGTGAAGTTAGAGTTTCGAGAGCATCATCATCCTTGGAGCGTAGTGATAGTATAGTACCTGGATCTGCTGCTGCCCTTTGATCGATTTCTGATGCACGCGCCAGGGAACCACCACAGCTTAGGATGCACAGAAGCCCTAAAGAGCAGGGCCGGTAACAGAGGAGATTGAGAGAGAAGTGAGTCAAACAGAAGCAAACTTCTTCATACCCATTGCAGAAACTCGAAACTGCTTCATGCGATCACGTGGAAGGACGCATTCTGCGAACACGAAGGATGGACAAAGAACCGCGCTAGAATCTCTCTACTACAACCATAAACTGAAAACGAACTCTTCCCCAATCACAACTACTACCACCACCTTTAGCCTGTGCCACAAACGAAAGAGAGACGAGAAAGCTGTAGAGGGAGCGCGATGCGGAGCAAAAACTGAAGGATTTAAACAAAATGGTGGTACTCTTATTACTTACAACAAAGGAAAGGTTTGCCGGTGTTGTTGATCGATGCAAGATTGTCAATAGTGCCGTTGCAACGACGACGACAACAACACTGCACAAACACATTCTCCCCCCTCTCTCCCCAACGGTCACTCGGCCGCCAGCAACAACTACGAACGAACGAACGAACGAACGAACAAACAAACAAACAAGCGCTCCCCTAATCTCTGTTCACTTTCTCCAATGTTTTTTTGGTCAATTTTGTGATGTTTTTTTTCTGGCCAAAATGGCAATCATCCATGTCAACATTTAGCCAAATTTGGTTACAAGCTACATATGAATGTAATTTTTTTTGGGAACATCCTTCTGTATTTTTGGCTACCAACTTGAACCGTGTTTAGAAATCTGGAGTTTTTTCTTTAATTTTTGGTCCAATTCTGGCTGTTCGAAATATTAAAAAAACACTTGATTTTAGCATTCTTGTTTTAAAGAATAAAAATCTCGCTTTTTGGCTACATACGGGGTCCCACCACCCCCCTTTCTGCAGCCTTTTTCTTGTTTGTGAAATTTTGCACAAATGTGAAAAATGAATATTTTTTGTCTCATTTTCCCTTTTTTAATGGGAAAACATATCACCAATTTTCTTTTTAATGAAATTGAATTTTGTGGGCCACATTTCTGCTTAGATTTTGATTTGGGTAGAATTTCTTTTAGTAGTTTTAAAAATTGTTTACACAAGTTTTAGGAACCTGTTGCCATTTATAGCTAAATAATAATGTTCCACCAATTTTACAACATTTTTTACTACTTCTTTGTTTTGCAAAAATGGGGAGAAATAATTAACCCACAATTAATTTTGGGGGTCTTCTCGATTAAATTTATTGACTTTGTTGATGAACTTGTAAAATGTATATGAAAAGTGAGGAATTTTTTTTGTTCCCAATGATGGCTCATCAATCTAAAATCTTCCACACAATGTTCCCAACAATATCACACTTTCAACCCATGTGTTTTTCTTGAAGTTATCCTCTTTTCAATCAAATAGGGCAAAGGCGTTTAAAATATTTCATTATGCATTTAATAGATTTTTTTTGGGCATGGGGGGCTTTTGAAAATTTTAATTATTCTTTGTCATGGATGAATCAAACTCACTCATTACCCAAAAACTTTGAAAACACCCATGAACCCCTTTATTTATTAAATTCATAAATGAATAAGTATTTTCAATAAATACCATTCACATACGAGATCAAATAAATCTTATTGTGGACCTTCATCATAATTTTTTTATAAAACCTTAATGAATTTTAATAAAATTTTCTAATTATCCAGTATAAATGACTTGAATATTTTAATGATTGGATATAATTAATGGTTTAGATGATAGTAAAAGATTAATTCATAAAATAAAATAAAATTGTTAGATTAGAGCATTTGTAAGAGTTGTGGTATAATGTTTGGACTTGGTACATAATTTTTCCATTTTTTTAATGCCTAAATTATAGGGGAATATGAATTTAATAAGATCTCTTCATATTAAACATTTTGGTTAATGGTTAAAAGAAAGCATGGAAATACAATTCTTAGGAATATTGTTTAGATTGGAAATCAAATGCAGAATTGTAATTTTTAACATTTTACATTACAAGAGTGAAAAATGATTAAAAATAATATGACAACAAATTTTGCTAACATGTATATTTCACATATTCTTGAATGGGTTTTGTTTATTGTTTACAATTTTACATCCATTTGGGACCAGAGACTCCATTAGATGAAAGGTAGATCATGGAGGACAAATTGTCCTTTGGTATTGGCAGCATGCCACAAACTTGGCCAGGGCGACCGTGTTTGTAGTCTATATGAGCTCAACAAGAGTGCTTGTGTGGGTGAGGGCCAAGGTTGAACAAAAGCGTTCCTTAACTTTCTGTGTATTTGGATAGGCAAGGAGCAGGTGTTCTTCATCCTCTACCTTCCCCAAGTCGCAGCGTTGACAAAACCTTTCAGTGTATGGCACGCCTTTCCACGCACCTAGCACTACCACAAGTTGCGTGTTGCCACACCAAAACCGGGCCAAAGTTTTCCGCAGCTGAACACAGCTGATGTCACACAAGTAGCTTTTGCTTTCGTATGACATACTTTTGAAGCGCAAGTATCTTATTTATACATTGGTCTCGGTTTCATGGTTGGTGAAGAGCTTTTCAATGAAAGCCAGCTGCATATTATCCTTCACCCTTTTTACACTCAACATTGTGTGGGGAAAACTTGAAGGGGGTGGGGCCCCAACCTTTTGAGCTCCCATCCGTACGTTGTGCGCATTGCACCAAGGTACTTGGCTTTCCGCCCAACCTTTTACCCTTACTAAACGGGTCGGATGTATGTGCGTTGTCTTAGGAACCGTTCCTAGCGGCTATTGAATAGTCCCCGCTTGGAGCGCACGAGTTGTTGCAAGCTTGGGCACCATTTCCAACGGTGATTGAAGCGGAGGCAAAAAACTTGCCACCTCGTAGGGTTGATTCTGGAGTAGCCATTTTTTCACGAATCTAACACAACATTTCTTTCCCGCAATAAGCATAATGAGCTGGGCTTCCCATGCTTTTCCCTAGATGTGGTTTTTAGTGACTGTGCTCACATGGTTATAGTATAGTAACGCTTATCCCCATGCAAAGTGTTCAAAGGGAAATTTGCCAAATTCTACCAGCACGATGGACGTGCTGATTGTTTTTTGCACCCCGAGCAGGGATTTGAAGAACTTCGGTACATTATTTCAATAGCCTTTATTTTCTTAGAGTCCACCCAAACCTCACATGCATAGCTTGTTGTGGAACGCACCAATGTGTTGAAGAGGTCACAACGTGGCTTAACGTCCATAATACGTAGCTCCACACAATGGCGGTTTAGTGCGAATAATAAGCCCTTACTAGTAGTTGCCAGATGTTCCATTGCACTATCCAGGTTCAAGGTGGTCTCAAGCAAGATCCCCAGGTATTTAAATGTTTTCACACATTCAATAATGTCACCTTCAAACATAAACTCTTGGCATGGGTCAACAAAATTGAACACCATGACTTTTGTTTATTTAGGTTCACTATAAGTCTATGTTCAGCACAAAACTGTTAGAGTGCATCTAACTATTACTGTAGTCCCACCTCTAATTTTGACGTCAAAGTGAAGTCATTTGCAAAAAGTAATAACCATACATGCACGTATGCTAGGGTTGGTGCATCTCATTTTTTACCGTCCAAGCGCCCCTCTAGGGCATCCAAATATAACCCAAACAATAAGGGCTGAGAGGACAACCTTGCTTCACACTTTGTTGGCACCTGAAGCTGGAGGTGACACCCTCATTTGGGTGGTTGATGCGTACGGTATCCTTGGCATACATTATCTATAGGCATCGCAAGAAGCGCCCCTCCACCCCGAGGCCAGCCAATGCTTGCCACAACACTTCACGCGGCATAGTATCGAACACCTTTTTGAAGTCCACAAAATATAAATAGAGTGGCTTTTTTTTTGCCTTGCTTTGTTCTATCAGAATTCGTAATATGAAGAGTTGGTCAATAGTGTGGTAATCTTTGTGAAACCCAGCTTGACCCTAGGCACGTAACCCATGTTGTTCGGCCCACTCGTTCAGCCTTTTGTCAAGGATCCTAGCGAACAACTTTGTTAGGATAGGCCCAACCGTTATCCCCCTGTAGTTGTCAAATTCGGAGGCATCACCCCCTTTAAAGAGCGCGTGGACCACCCTAGTGGAAAGGGCTTTTGGAAAACCTTCTGCCAGAAAGTAGTTGAGCGTTATTAATAGTGGCATGTGTAGTAGCTTTCCCACATCCAAAATGAACTCAGCTTTCATACCATCCAAACTAACAGCCTTGTTCCTTTGTAGCTTTTTCAATGCTTGAAGCAGCTCAGCAAATGTGATATTTGTGTTCAAGGTGTGGCTAGGTGGAGGTTTGGTCACTTGAGCCAAGTGATTAGTTCGTAGCCGTATGGGTGGCAGAGATTAGCAAATTAGTCGGCAAAAACCTTCCAAAAGCGTAGTTCCACTGATCTTGTCCACAACGGGTGCCCTTGGCCGGTACTTTTTCCAGAACGAAAGTGCATCCACCTTGGCCAGCGCACACATATGTCGACCTCTTACAGTTTCCCAGAAAATTCTTTTCCTTTTTAATAAAATTTTAAGTTTATTTTCTTGATGTTTAGTGGCATGTGAATCGGGGTTGGCTTTTAACTAGAGCCTCAGCTCACGTTTTGTTATACGATAATAAATGTCAAACTAGGGTTTATGGTAGTGTTTTTTTCTGTAGCTTCTTCCCAAAGGTTTGTTGCCAAAAGTAGATTTTGTTGTAACACCCACACATTGTTGCAGTAGGTCAACTAACTCGTCTGCCCCTAGATGCCCAATCGAATCAACAACCCACAAGTTTCCAAGATTCGTTGTTAGGGTAAGCTGATACTCTTCAGCTTTCGATTTATCATATTTGAACTTAGGCAAAAGTTTTTTGGTTACAATCATATGTTGTGGTTCAACAAAGCTGCAATCGATGCTCAACAGTAGGCACAACGGCCTGTGGTCAGAGTCTCCCCCCATTGCGCAGTAGCGGGTGTCATCTATTATCACCTCAAGGTGTGTAGCAGCCAAACTATAGGTGAGCCAACAATATAATCGACATTCTTGCGCCCCCCCATTTACCAACTCCCCTGATTCGTTACTAGGTGTCCGACCATTGAAGATGAACAACCTAGCATCACAACATAGGTCCAAGAGCTCACGACCTTAGCTGCCAACACTAGCATTGCGGTTCTATTGCTTAGCCACAACACTTGGTTGTTTAGTCTCAACGAGTTCAAGCACTTGTAACAATTCACAAAGGTCGTTAGTGTCAATGGTATTTGGTAGCGTTGTAGTACATGTATTAAAATCCCCTCCCAATAATATTATGCTCCATAGAGTTTGAACTTCAGCAATATTTGTTGGTTAGTTTTGGAACAAGGATTCGCTCTCATGTTTGGAGCCAATAGGGGCACTGTACACCACACAGACAAATAGGTTAAGGGTCACACCTTTGCTGACCTGTATCCATAGATAAGAATCATGGCTTCCTTCTCTCCACTGTGACAGGTTTGGGTTAAGGTGGCTACAAATGTAAGCAACAACCCCCCCACTATGTTTTATCATTTTTTTTTCCTAGTTACATAGTGTGCGTTACCGCAAGTGAGTCACACCTTTCAATGTGGCAAATATTGGCTTGGGAAGTGCCAAGTTTCGGTTAATAAAACAAGGTCAACGCCTTGAAACAATTCTAGTATTTGCACCCCTGTTTTTAGTTTATTTACACCACCCCTGTGCATGTTCCATAATACTACGCATAGGTCTCTTTGGTCCCCGTGCCCTTGGGAGGATGGGCAAATCTGAATGTTGTCGACGAACATCTCGGCTATGCGCTAGAAGGCGCGTTTGCTTGTCGCCTTGGCCTCCTTGAACAATGGCCATAGCTTTAACTTGCGCGCTTGCTATGTGGGCATGAAGTCCTCGTCTAGGCCCAACTTGGTCCTTGCTAAGCCCATGCGCCCTCGTAGCGCAGCTTGACGATCTTCGCTCGTTGCGAACTTGAGCAGCACCACGTCAAGGCGCGCGCTTGCCGCTAAGGTGGAGGCCCGCGCAGTCGCAAGCTGTTGTCGCGTGGCGGCGACAACCTTGGCATGTAGCCTCATTTGGCCTTGCAACAACTATGTGTTGAGTTGTTGCACCAACTCCTTCCTAGTCTCACCTTCCTTGGCCTCGAAGCCTGTGAGGCGTAGGTTGAACTTGCGTTCCTCTTGTTTGGGTGCATCGGCCAGGGTCTCCACAGCTTGGTTGACCACCTGGCACACATTCTTGGCCATCACCATGGTCCACTTGGGTTCCTTTGTAGATGTAGCCTTGGTTGTGATAGCCACGGCCGCCTTGCGCTCCATTAGCTGGTTGACTACAAGGTTACCAACGGCCGTGAGAGATGTAATGTTCTCGATGACCGCCTCCATCTTGGGCAGCTGCGTGTTAATGGGTGAGCTGTCGGTCTTGAGGCCCATGATACTTAGTGCCCGGCCAGGGCTGTCTGGTAGACCACCATGGGTGCATTGTCTAGGATGTTGAGCCTAACGTTGTTGCAGTGCGTCTTGGTAGTGTCTTTCTTCAGCGTGAAAATGTCCGATGCTATAATGAAAGGACATAACAACGGTGTGGCAATGAGCGCCATTGTGGAGTTTTTCAAATCTTAAACCCTAAATCAATGTCTTTCAAAACACTAAAACATTGAAATTTTTAGTTTATTTTGAAAACCCCAAAATCTGTTATCATTATAAAATTTGAAACTTTGAAGCCTTTAAAATCACATGTTGCCTGCTTATAAAACTTGAAAATCTTGAAATTTCAAATTCTTAAGACTTCAGAAATCTTCAAAAGTAGTAGAATTTGAAGCCCTAAACCTTAAAGACCTTGAATTCCTTTGGGCTTTAAAGGCCTAAAATCTTCAAATATTATTATTTTGGAAACCGTAAAAGTTTAGTACCCAAAAATTTATAACACTTTAAAATCTTTGGAATGCTACAAATATTGAAACCGTAAAAACTTGAAATTATCAAAAGTATAAAACCCTAAAATCTTCCAAAAAAAACTTTAAAAGCTTAAAATCTTCAGATGCAAACCTATCGTTGAATGAGCGTTGGGGGCCACTAGCAACGTGGCAATGGTAAACAAAGAGCGAGGAAGAAGATGTTGTTGTTGCAGGTGTTGCTGCTTCTCGTTGTGGTTGTGGGTTGGTCTTACAAGACTTCTCTCATGCGTGCGATGTGTTGCATCCCGTTGTCGCTACCAAACTCAGAGAAAATCAAACTTCCTACAATGTCGCTACTGCTGAGGTTGGGCCCACCATCGCCATTGTTGCAACCCCACTTTGAGGGAGTTGTGAGGTCGCCACTCACACTCCCGAAAATGGGACTTGGGAGTCCTTCGGGACTCCCAAAAATTTAGAGCACAATTGCAGGGGTCAAAACACCTTGCATGGACACGTTATTTATACCGTTGGAAAGGTCTTGAAGTGCAGATGTCTAAAATGGCCTCACATGAGCCCATTTGGACATCTGCAGCACAAGTTATGGTCGAAAAAAGGGCCAAGAGTCAAACTGGCAGTTTGACTCCTGACCATTAAAAGTCGGGAATCGACCTGATTCCGGTGCGTGCAGGTGAAGTGCGACACACTGTTGGAAAGCTCTTGAGGAAACCTCTCTTTGGTTCAGACCTCGTCCCGATCCAAGTTCGGGGTGAGAAGTTATGAACGCTCAAAGTCCCGGGAGTCCAAACCGGGACAATTTCGGGATTTCACTTTGGGAGTCCTGAGAAAAAGAGCCATTTGGATGCAAGTGCGGCGGAGAGCTGTAGAAAATACTATATGGGGGAAGGTGGTGGCTTCCCCCAAGTCCGGGCCGTAGTGAGTCAAGCGAATCCAAGGTCGCCCGTGGTTTGTCCCAACACTGAAAATGTGCAGAATGAGTTCTAACCAACTTGTTGGTTGGATTTGGATGTAGGACCAAATAATTGAGTAAGCTTGTCCCTCTTCCTAGTCTAATCCCGGAGCTTTTAGCACGCCCCTCTCACCCCCTTTAGTGCTAGAAGCTGGGAGCGTTCCCCGAGTCCCAGAAATTCCGCAACTTGAGTGACTTAGCCCCAACTTGGGGCTAACTAGGGACTTGGGAGTGCGTCAGCCATTGTCCTCGTTGCAACGCCAAAGCTCTCTTTCTTCTGACTATCTATTCATGAATTGTAAAATTCAAATTCTGCCATCAAACCCCAAAAACTATTGATTCGTTAGCTTGAGGGTTCAATATTGGGTTAAAAAAGAAAGTAAAAAAAATAGTCTAGGAAGAACATTTGGAGAGCTAATCTCTTTTAATTCTAAATTTTGTGTTATACAAAAGAAAATTTGTCAATATATTTTACACACTAATAACATATGTTGACAACCAACTTTATGGGGAAAAAAAAATAAAATTTCATAAGCATAGCTATTAATGATAATATTATTAAAAATTTAAAACAATTGAAGATGTTATTTCATGACATAAAATGTTCTACATTATTCCGACATTATGTATAAATAGAAGTAATATAATAAATATGTAATATTTTTAAAAGATAATTTATTTAGTTTAATTTCCAAAATTGTGATCACTATGTCAAAACATGATTAGAGGGTTGCCTAATGGTGAGGTGGTAAGTATGTTAAGCCTACCTACCAAGGTGCCTATGGGCTACCGACCGACCTAGCCATGGGCTCCCTACGTACCTACATAGAGGTTACATACTTACATACCCATGGCTATTTAGGGGTTATCTAGGGAGCTATATTTTAAGGTGTTTGCTATTTAGTGGCTACCTAGGAACTTTTGAAATCAAGGGATACCTAGGGGCTGATTCTTAATTACATAATGGGCTATTGTAAGGGGTTATTTAGGGACCATTTAAGAGTTTTATAAAATATTATTAAGGGGCTATTTTGGGGGTTACTTAGTGGATATCTAAGGGGTACTTATGGGGTTCCTAGGGGAGCTTTTGGGAGATTATTTAGGGGTTACTGGGGGGCTATTTAGGAAACTACGTATGGACCTTTTAAGTTAGTGGATGTCTTGGGAGTTTCTTATGGGGTTACATAACTTGGGCTATTTGTAAACTATTTAGGGGGATATTCAAAGATTGCTTAAAGGTTTACATTAGTCAAGGGGTATATAAGGCTTATTAAGGAGGTTACATAGGACTTAATTTCAAAATTACAAGCTAGGACCTTTTTAATTTAGGGAATACCTAACGGCCTACCTAAGGGGATACCAACAATTACTAAAGGAGTTTGGTAAGGTGTACAAAAGAATTATGAATCAGAATATGCAGTTGTGTGCATGGCCTTATATAATTCCTTTTTTGTTTGAATTAATTCTAGATAGCCTCTAGTAACCCCTAGATATTGCCTAACCTAACCAACCCCACAAGTAGGCTTTATGTAGCTCTTTAAGTAATCTTAAGGTATCCCATGATTCATTGAATAGGTCACCAGGTGTCTCCTTAACTAACTCTTCCCTAAATAGATTATAGGTAATTGCCCACATAGCTTTTAGGTATCCCATAAGCTACTTAAGGCCTTAGGTGGTTCCCTAGGTAGCCATCTATATAAACCTTATATTACTTCCTTATGTAAGGTTTTGATACCCTTGTAACCCCTTAAATAAGCTTAATGGAACGTTTCAAGTGATTTTTGAGTATCATTTAACCTTTAGGTGTCCTTTTTAATTTTCAAGGTTGGTCTTACATAATTTTTAAAATAATCTTTAGGTATCCCATCAAACCTAGATAAATTCTTAGGGTTTTTTAAAGGTGTAATTTTTTTAAAGATTTTAAAAATAAAAAAAATTAATATCAATTTTGGCTATTGGAAACGACTACTAGAAATCACTATTGAAAATTGTTGTCGAAAACCATTATTGAAAATCTATTACCAAAAACCACTACCAAAAATCTACTATCGAAAATCACTACCCAAAATTAATACTGGGATTCATCATTAGAAACTATTATCGAAATTTTGTTATAAAAAAATTTAGGTTATTTTTACAACCAAAAAATTAACTAGTTAGGTTGATTTTAGTTTAGACTTATAAATAAAGCTTATTTGTTAATTTCAGATTTTTTGGGGGGATTCTTCTAACTTTCAAGGATTTCCATTATTTTTGACCATTTAAAAAGTTTTCTATGGGGAATTTGGGTAGGGTAGACTAGCCAGTGACTGAACACTTAACCACTTAGGGTAGGCTAAATATAAAGGGAAGGCTCCATTGTTTTCAATATCCAATCAAAATTTGAACTTTTCCTCTTAACACATTTGACACATTAATAATCATAAAAAATGAATTAGAAATGATAAAATTACAACCCCTGAAAATAAAGGGGTCAAGAACTCAAAAAAACAAACCATCAAACACTACAAAGTCAATTTTTGAACACCCAAAAAATTCATTGTGTGTTGGTCTATTACTATCAAAATTCAAAAATGATTTGTAAAACTTTAAGGGGCGCTCCTATAACACTTTAAATCATTTTAAACAAATAAGAAATAAGAAAGTTATGAGGTTTGAAAGTAGGAGGGGTACAAAGAGAAGAAAGAGGAAATAAACGTGTTTTGTAACTTGAAAATTTTATTTTTCTTCTTGTTATTTTTTCATTATTCCTTTTCCTTTGCAATTCAAAGATGATTTCTAGAGATTGAGATAGTGCTCCCATAACATTTTAAATCATTCAAAATGAAGCACATACAATTAAAATATAAATAAGTGTTCAATCATAGGTAGGCGATCGATGATGGGATCAATTGAACTATCCTAGTTGAAATGTATCATCATTTGTTATAATTTTATGATTTTAATGTTGGAGATTTGAAAGACTATTTTTGAAATCATCTTTTCCACTTGTGTGTGCATTGTGAATTATTTTAAAATAATATGTTTTGTTTTGCAACTTTGAAAGTTTTGCAAGATTAAAACTTGTGATCTATTTGTACTATTGGTCTATTTATATTATTAGTTTCATAAACTTTTTGTGATTATTTGTCACTTAATATTGGAGTAGGGAAATGTTCACTCTTTGTTGCTATTTATTTTAAATTCAAAAACCTAGGATTTCATCAAGTGGCCTTAATAGGTCTATTGTTAAGTAGGCCCAAATAGGCCCGTAGTTAAATAATCCTTAGGTATCCCCCAACTTTTAAAAAATGCTTAACTAATTCCTTAAGTCCCTCTTGGTGTATCCCTTTGCAAAATTCCCTGAATCTTGTTCAAATATATCATCACGTAAGTAGGAATTTCACAAACATTGATTTCAAGTCCAAATGTTTGTTTGTTTCATTAGAGCCTATTTTCCGTTTTTCTTTTTTTCCCCTTTTTTTTTAGTATTTTAGGTAGATATTGACCCATAAAAGCAAGTGTTGAGATCAAGTAGATGCTTAAAGACCCAAAGGAAACAAATTTGTTGAATTCCTCTAGCTCTTTACATGTGTGTGTACACAAATTCTAGGAGCTAAAGATCTAAATTTATTTCACTACTTCTTCTCAACATTAATCCATATCTAATACATACTTTTAAGTTGCACCAAACTAGAATGAAGGTTCATCACACATATATTAAACCCACTTTACATAAGGAGTCAAGGCCAATGTTCAATTCAAATCAAACATTCCTATTGGTGCAAAAGTTGAAATCAACCCCCAAAGGCTTTACACTAAAAATCAAGGCTGAAATAGAAAAAATATTTTCAATCTACCCCAAGTTACTAATAAATGCTAAACTTTATGGCCTTATATTGGCCCCAAGGTTAAAAAAATGATACCATCAAATTTGGGAAGCCAATTTGCAACCCTTGGGGCACAATGTTCGTGCATTTATTGATATCTTGACAACATTTATTAGTAACTTAAGGCCAAATAACAAGCCAAAAATGCTCAAAGTTGGCCCCTAGTTTTTAAAACCATGACTCCTACTGTAAAGGGGGCCTTAGATGTCAAATTCATAGCTATTTCAAAAAGATCCCCATTAATCTCACAACACTATGCACAAAAGCTATAATTGAAACTGACAACTTGCCCCACACCGGATGTCAATATTTTGTTTTTACCTCCTAATAATTTGTTTTTCGGATGTCAATATTTTGTTTTTAACCCCTAATAGTTTGTTTTTTTTTGTATAGGAGAAGGTCTTGTTATGGGGGCTTTCTAGATTTGAGATCCTTGGTAGGTTAAAAGAGGTTGAAAATCTGGAAGGCTCCCATAGCAAGACCTTCCCATGCGTAAAGTAATGGTATTTTTTTCTTGTTTTTCAAAGTGATCATTAATCATAAAATTGGATCTTCCAAAATTCAAAAGGTCTAGTACAAACTATATGGGGCCTTTTCAATTTTGGAAGATCTAGTAAAACAAAGGTAAGTCTTAGGTAAGTTAGAGTAAATCAAACATGATAGATTCAACTTGGGGAGCACCTTGAAAATAGGAAGGAAAAAAAATGTTAGTGCTTTAAGTGCTTGTAAATATTTATTTTTATTGTTTTTCTCGGGCGTTGGCCCACTTGGGCACTTGTTGCATAGGGGCCCACTTAAGGGACAATGGTTTAAAGTTTTCATGTGGATAGTTGCACCCCTTGCGGTAAGAGTGCAAAAGGTATAAAAAAAACACATATAAGAACTCTTGTTATGTTCACCATACAAATAAAATACAAGTTGTATGTATCTTTTGTGCCACTTGATGCTTTGGCTCTATGTTGAAAACTTCATCAACATGGAGCCATAGCATGAATTGACACAACAAAATAACAACCTTCAAGTTTGTTTTGGAGGATGAAGGTTCATCTTCAACTAATGAAAGATGAACTCAATTGCTACAATAGGGAAATTGACACAAGCTTAGTACGTGCTTTTGGATGGCACTCCACTTTTATTAGCTTTGCAAATAATGTTGGCACAAGTGTGTGGGTTTGGTAAAACCTTATCCTTGTTTTAAATGGTTTATATATAAATAAATAATTTAAATTAGTCATTGTACCTTTCATAGAAGTCAGAATGTGGAATATAATGTAAATGATGTACAATGTAAACAAGCTTGTAATTGATTAAATTCAAAATAAAATTTTTGTTGTCTTGCACATCTTGTTATAGAGGTGTCCCAATTTGGTGCTCATCTTTTTGGGTGTGTTACATGAATGTGATGGACAAACTATTTAAGTAGAGTCAAGGATTTGGATATGAGACAATTTTTAGCATGTTCCAAGGTGTAAAATATGTAGTATATTTCAACATTGAAACGCAAGTTGTAGACTAGTAGATAGAGGCAATAACATTATTTACATTTACTTTACCTGTTCTTATTCTACCATTGCATACTCCAAAAGTATGTTTCTAAAAGGACAACATATGAGATATTTTTCACAATAGTGATTATGTTTGAAGGTATATAAAAACATGGATCAAACTTGTAACCTATTTTTGCATGAATGTGACGGACATATTACTGAAAACATATTCCAAGATTTGGCATACTCCATGTCTTTGGCCAAGAAATAATTTGTAGCAATTCCAAGGTGTGGTACATTTTAACCTCAAAACACAAGCTACAAATTCTGCAAATAGAGGCAACAACAAGGTGGATGCAAGTTATGGTGGCTCACTTTTGTGACAAAACGATGTTTTTCCCTTGGGTACCCTTTATTCAAATGCATATGGTGATTAATACATCCTTAGATCTACTAATTGAGACTTGGACCTAAACTAATCATTTCATTATGAAGAGAAGTATGTGGTTATTTATTGATAAAAATTTCATTTTATTAGTATAATAGACTTTTGAAGTCAAAAAATATGGACTGGTTGTTTGTCTAGAACATCAAAAAATGAAAACATTTATATTGATTTACATTCCAAATTTGATATTGAGATTCAATATATAATGTATTATAAGATTATAACTCATATGAGGAATTTGTTTTTTGAAAACCTTAATTATTTAATAGTTAGGATCTTTTTAATGGTTAAAATTTGACCATATTTTCATAAGTTTATATGAGTTACAATTTTTGTTTGTTTTTCAATTTCTTTGTCCCAAAAGCATATTTTTTGAAAGCTTTACATGGGGCATTATTCATATGGACTTTGTGGTTTTCTTTTTAAAATTGCCAAATTAAAAAATGACATCAACTACATTAAATATAAGTTTTCACATAGATTTGGGAAGGTTTGTGGGTGATTGAACATGTATTATTCAAAAATTAAAATATTAACATTTAAAAAAGTAACAACCATGTTCATTTGAATCATTTTAAAGAATCTTATATGAGCTTATAGGGAGTGTAATTTTTGTCGATATTGAGTCACTATACCGTGCATTCACCGAACATTATTTACACATCTAATTGTAGGAGGATAATTTAAAGTATGCATCAATAATGCGTAAAACTTGATAAAATTTTGGAGAAATATAGGAGGTATATATACATAAGTCTTAAGGCACTAGAAAGGTGTTGTAGTATCGTAAATAAGTACATGTGTATGCTCCACTATCATTCATTGTCATCGCTTAATTTTAACTATGTGATTATTGCTAGTAACTTAGGGTACCATTTTAAACTATATCGCTTCTAAGCAAACATATGTGTTTACTAGTTATAATTAACACCTAGACTCCCTCTCATCTAACAAGTTCATTCATAAAGGCATTTTTCCTACTTTAGAAAAAACTTGTAATTCCAATACAATTTTTCAAGTCTTCAAATATTTGTCTACCAAATGGTTTTGTAAATAGATTAACTTCATGATCATGTGTATGTACATATTTTATTCCAATCACTCCATGTTCAACTTTCTTTCAAATAAAATGTTCTAATTCAATGTGTTTTGTTCTTGCATTGAAAATTAGATTTTTCACTAGTTTTACTACACTTTGATTATCACATAGAATCACCATGGGTCTTTGAGTATCAACTTTGAATTCTTGAAGTAGTGCCCATAGCCAAATGACTTGCTTTGTAGCATCCGTAAGTGCTTGATATTTGGCTTCCATTGTTGAGAGTGTTATTGTTAGTTGTAGCTTGCTACTCCAAAGTATTGGACATCCATGGAATTTGAATAACAATCTAGTGGTGGATTTCCACTTATCCAAGTCATGAATCCAATCTACATTTGCAAAAAAATGCACTTGTGCATTCCATGTTTTTGAAAAAATATTTCATGTAATCCTTTGTCCCTTGGATATATCACAAAATCTTCTTTGCTACCTGAGTGTGCAAATCTTGTGGTTTCAACATAAACATGCTTGTGTAGCCGATAGAAAATGCTAGATTTGGTTGTGTTCAAATGTAGTATATTGGACTTCTTGACTAGATTCCACTTCATCCGTCTCCTTTGTTTCCATGTTTGATTGTAGTTTGATCCCTTTTTCCATCAAGGTTGTCATTGGGTGACATTCTACCATGCCAAAATGACCTAGAATGGTTTCTACATATATCTGTTGGGTGAGCATTATTCTTCAAAATATAGAAACTTTATTCCTATGTACAAACGTGTTATCCCTAAGCTTGTTATTGCAAAACCTTGTTCTAGCTCCATTTCCAACTTCATAATCTTTTCATGATTATCACTAATCAAAAGTATGTCATCTACATATAATATGAGAATCACATAGTGTCCATTGGTGATGTTATAATGCAAATTATAATCTAAACCATTACAAATGAAACCCTGTTCCCCAAAAATTGAATCTATTTTTAAATACCAAGTGTGTGGAGCTTGTTTAAGTTTGTATAATGTTATTCTCAATAAACAAACATGTTTTTATGCCCCTTTCACCTCAAAACCTTTCGGTTGCTTCATGTAAACTTTCTCGATTAGATTTCTGTTAAGAAAAGTTGATCGAACATATAATTGTTTGATGGCTCATCCTCTCCTAAATGCCATTGCTATCATAATCCTAACGATTACCCATTTGACAATTGGAGCGGATGTTTCCTATAATTCAATGCCTTGTGCTTGTTCAAAACCCCTTGCAACCAATTGTTCTTTTAGTTTTTTTATAGTCCCATCTATTGCTAACTTTTTCTTGAACACCCATTTGTTTGACACAATATTTTTTCTGAATGACAAGTCTTTGAACTCCCATGTGCCATTCTTGATGATTAAATCATACTTTTGTTTCATTGCAACTCTCCACCTAAGATAAGCACATGCTTCCTCGTAACTTTGTGGCTCATGTGGAGTTGTTTCCAATGAATAAATGTAGTTTTTTGTATGAATGGGAACACTCCCGAATCTCTAAGATGGAGCCCTAAATGGTAAAAAAGACACCCTAGCTAGTTTTTTGTTTTTTAAAATATCCTAGCAATTGGTTGTTATCTATTTCAAACAATCCACCTTCAAAGGCCATCTCATTTGGGGATCCATCTCTTCTAGGAGTTACTTTTTCCAAGAGTCGACTTGTAGTCAATTCGTGATCCATCGTTCTTTCTATTCCTTGTTTAATAGTAAGTTTGTCTTCTACAACAAATAAATCAAGCAATATCATGTTGTTGTTCACGATTATGAAATGTGTCATCCTTTTGGAGTCCAAAACTCCAACAACATTTTCATAACAATCACATCTTTTGTTATGCAAATCTTTTTCATTTGCAGGTTATAGATATGATATGCTTTTGACACATCATCGTACCCAATAAAAATGCCGTTGATGGCTCTTGGTTCAAGCTTATTCATTCCTACCTTTGGAACATGAATGTAGGCAAGACATCTGAATACCTTTAGGTGTCCAAGTCTAGGAGGAACCTTTGTGTAAACATGCTTTGGACTCATTCTTCCTATTGATTTGGATGGACTGCGGTTGATGACATATGTAGTTATATTGATCACCTTTGTCCATAAGAATGGAGGTTTAATTATGTTTCTATTGCCATGCTCCTTGCAAGATCTAAAATGGTGCGATTCCTTTTCTCTGTGACTCCATTTTGGTGTAGTGGATTTGCCAGTGTTAGTTATCGCTTGATTTCATTATTCTCATAAAACAAGCTGAATTCTTTGGACAAGAATTATCTTCCACGATCAATTCATAAAATTTTGATTGGCTTCCCTGTTTCATTTTCAATCAACTTTTTTCAAAACTGTGAACTTTTCATAAGTGTTAGATTTTTTATCCATGAAATAAATCCATGTTTTTTTAGAAAAATCATTGTAAAGGTCAAGAAATACTTTGAATCTCCAATTAATGCATCTTTGAATGGTCCACACACATCTACAAGTATGAGTTCATTGATGTCCAAAGCCCTTGTAATGCTAAATTTTGGAACAACACCCTTGTGATGTTTGCCAAATGCATAGTCATCACAAGATTCTACACTCACAGGGATGTATGGCATTTTAATAGAAGAACCTTCTTGGGAAATTTCATAGAATCCTTAGAATCCAATGTGTCTCATCCTTTGGTGCCAAAGATCTATATCTTTTCCACTTGTGGTGAACAAAAGTGCATCAATCTTGCCTGTGGGTGTGTTTAGGATGACTTCCATTGTTAGTTTGTACAAACCATTTGTTGGATCTCTTCTACCATTAACAATCAACTTGTGCAGAGATTTTGTGGAAATGATCCAACATTTGGTAATACCAAACATAACCATGTAGCCCATGTTTGTTATTGCTCCTACAAACAAAAGATTTTTGCTTACTCTAAGCACGTAAATAACATTATTCATTGTCTTTATTGCACCATTGTGTGAAATTATAATACGGCCTTTACCATGCACCAAGTGCTTATGACCAACAATAGATTTTACACTCTTTCCATCTAACATTTCCTTCACGCGAGTGAACTTATTGGCATCACTAGTTACATGAATAGTTGCCCCAGAGTCAAAATACCGATTTGTATCTTTGACTTTCAAATTTGTAGTGAACATTGCCACTTTAAATTCCTGAAAATTTGGTGGTTTTTCATTTTTTTAAGCTCCTTTTTTTTCTTCCTTTTCAAACATGGCATTGACATTGAAAGTAATCTTATTGTTTGAGTAATAAGGACACTCACGTGCTCAATGCCTAGGGGAGTGACATTTGTTGTAGACACTAGGGTGCCATGGTGTTGTTTCATTATGAAAAAAAAAAGGTGTTTTGTAATTGGCCTTGCAACTCAATTTTTGAGTTGTACATGACACTTGCAATTCACTGTATTTATATGTTGGGAGTGTTAATGGACAAATTGCATGAGTTGCAAAGCTACAATTCATTGTATATACGATGTAACTCATTGCAATTCAATTGCAATTTTATCAAAACAACTCATTTTCAACTAATATGTAATTCCATTATAATTGCACCCATGATGTCATGTTAATGTCATTGATTGTCATCTATTTATTAAAATTTGACACGTGGCACTATGAACTTTTTTGACATAATTTTTTTTTCAAAATATTGATCTCCATTGTTCATTATGATTATTAATGATGGTCCCAAATTGTGACACATGGCACAATAAAAAAATTGCCACATGGCATATTAATTATATTTTGGAATAAATAAATAAATAAATAAATTTTAGTAGTTAGGTAGGTCATACATAACCATAGGTAGATAGGTTGGTAAGTTTTAAGACCTACATACCTGTGTATTTACTTAGGACCTACCTATTTACCTACATAGGTAAGTAAAAGAATAGAAGAATAAACATGAATTTTTGTTTTAATTCTTTTTTTTTGCCTTTGGGTTAAACTTTTTTGAGCTCATCCCAAAATGACACTTGTATTTTAATGTGAAAATATGAGATAATAAACCTTTTTTATATAATTTATAACATGGGATTCAAAAATAAAATATGTGGGTTAAATCTTTTAGTTAGAATTTATTTTTTCGATTTTTTGATTATTGTTTAGTTGCAACTTATACACTTAAGTGCTCAGAGCAAGCCAGATCTAAGGGGAGGGCTCCATTATTTTTAATGTCTAAACAAAACTTGAACCCCTCCTATTGGTGCTTCTAGGGCATTAAAAATTGTAAAAAATGGAATAAAATTGAGAAAATTATGGCTCCCCAAAGTAGAGGGGGTCAAAAACTCAAAAAAAAAAACCACTGAATGTTACAAAGGCTGATTCCTAACCACCTAAAAAAATCCTTCTCTGTTATTCTATTTCCAATAAAGTTCAAAAATGATTTGTGGAACTTCAAGAGGTGCTTTTATAGCACTTTAAATCATTGAAAATAAATAAATAATAATAAAGTGAGGTTTGAAAGTAGGAGGGGTTCAAATAGAGAAAAAAAAAAGATTTGTAAGTTGGAAAATTTATTTTTCTTCTTGTTATTTTTTCATTACTCCTTTTCCTTTACATTTCAAAGATGACTTTTAAATCTTGAAGTAACACTCCCATAACATTTTAAATCACTCAAAATGAAACATATATGATGAAGATATAAATAATTAATGAATATGTATATTTATTAAGTTATAAATAATTGTATTATAGTCAAAACATAGTTGAATAATAGTATTTTAGTAGTGGTGTATTAGTGCTTGGGCTAATTATATCAATGGGAATCATAATAAAAAACTAATTGCAAATGTATTTCATAATGGGCGGTGGAAATGTGAACACGTGGCATAATCGCATGTATGTACATTGTACCTAGTTACAACATAATTGTTATTTTAGTAGCACATTTATAATAGTTCTAAAATACTTGTCACATGCAATTACAATGCAATTCCTGAAAAAATCAAATATGGTTTATTACATATGGATGTATGATGTGTATAAATTATCATATAGAAGACCCATTTTCAACTTACTTGTAACTATAATACAACTAATTTATTTTATGATGTGGCAATTTATTAATACATTGTATTTCTAAGGGGATAGTTGCACATTAGTTGTAATACCCAAGAAGTAGTTGCAAAATAATTGTATATGAGTTGTTTTTTGAGTTTTACTTGTAGGGTACTATGGTTTCAATGGATACGATTTCTCATAATGGCTATTGATGCTTAAACATGTTATCAACACCATTTCTATGGAGCATATTCATTGCCCTCTTTGAGTTGGACTCTCCTCAAGTCATTGATCACCATGAATTTTGTCATGACTTAAATGTTTTTTGCGACCTTTAGATGAATTGAAAAACAATGCGTCATTGCACAACAACACATTTTGGGTTTTACAACTAGCCTTTACAACTACATATTAGTTATGAAAGACATATGCAATTAATGATTAATGAGTTGCTAAACCCATGTCATTTCACCCATTTAATCATAGGGGACGTTCAGTTGCAAAACCAAATTGGTTTAATGACTAGGATTTTAAAAAAATTATAACAATGAAATTCGATTTCATCATTAACCTTGGTATGACATGTAAAATGCATGCCATCTCAACTTAGTCGTTTTATTTAGTCAACTTAGTTTAACCGATGTAGTTAGTGTAATCACAAGTCAACTTAACTTAATATAGCTAGGCAATTTAACCTATTTTGCATAGCCAAAAGTCAACCTAGCTTAACTTAGCTAAACTAACTACCTATGTTAGGCAACCTAGGCTACCTAATGTAGGCTAGGTGGTTTAAATTAAAAACAAACATTGGACTCCTAACCCAAGAAGCCTAAATTAGGCGACCTAATTTAAGCCAAGAGGCCTAGGTTTCATAGGTTGTAAGAATGAGGACTTGAACCCCTCACCTTCACTGTGGGGTTCAAGTCTTCATCCATTGCACTACCATATTTTTTTCTACTAATTATATTTAACAATAGCTTATAAAGTTAAAAAAATTTAGGCTTGAATTAACCTTGGCCACCCTACCTACCAACTTAGCTTAAATTTAGACCTCCTTAGGTTGATTTAAAATGAACTAGTTCATCAATTTATACTACTTGCTAACCTAACCTATGTTAACCTAAGCATTTTTAGGCTAAAAGAAAATTAACCTAGGATAATTATGTCGCAGCTAGTTACATCATAGTCGCATTTAGTTACACAAACTTGAGGTGATTATAAATTTGATAAGATATTTTGTAATGAAGCTATCCAAGTATTTGGCAAAAAACCTAAATCTAGGAACCTATGTAAGCCTACCTAGGTTAACCCATTAATAATGTAACCTATTTTAAGTACATTTAAACATACTATATGTAATAAATTTCTTATGTGTAATTAAATAATTTACAAGGTAGCTTATATTACAAAGTAGGTTTTTACTAAGTAGCCTACATACATAGGTTAACTTAATAGGTATATTAACCTAAGTTAGTGTGTTAAATAATAAAAAAGTCAAAAAATTATATGTCACATTTTTCAAAATGACTATTAATGTTGTATTCATAATTACAAGTTAATAATAGATTGTTTAGTACACATACACATGCATGTGAATTCATGACCTCAAAAACTTCATGGCACACAAATTTATGGCATGCCATGACAAATATTGGTGTCATAAATTCAAGACACACAAAAACTTATCACTAATAAAAATCTTGTCATTTGTAACCATTCCATGTGTGACTATGTGTGGCTAAATGTTGCCTACAACTATGAATGGTTGCTTAAGAGTCTATTTTAAAAATTTGGATGGATTTTGGTTCTATTTTCAATTAGTTGCGATTATGACCTATTTCATCTTTTCAATAGGTTGATTTTTCATGATGTCTTTGTATTTTTTACAACATTGTTTATACATTTAGTTACACATGCAACCAAAATAGTCACATTATATGCATAAGGTACGTATGTTACCTAGTAGCTACATGTATAGACTATTTAATAGTACATACATGTACCTATATGTATATAGCTACATGTTTACTAAGTACCTACATCCTACCTACCTACCTAGCTATTTACTAAATATCTACATATATACATGGGCAAAAGCATGGTAAAATATATAGAAAAAGTAAGTGTCTCCATTTTTATCTTGTGTTATGCATATAAATGTAATTAAGTAAATTCCAAAAGTAGGCCAAAAAATCCCCATTTACTACATGGTAAATTTATGATTTGAGAATCCTTGACACATCTAATTCATTGAAACATATTGATACTAAGGATATAAAGATAATGATATTTTTAAGGTCCCCATTAAAAAAAAATCCTATTTTTTTATTTGTTAGAACTTACTTACCACTTACTTTACAAAAGTCCACAATGCAAAAAGTAGATGAATAAGTAGATTGCAAAATCTATTTGTATTTTTAAAATTTTACTTTCAAACTATTTTTACAATGTGGAGTTTAAAAGTTAATGCACAATAGGGAAGAACTATCTTGTCTTTGATCATTCAAGTAAAAATATTTCACATACAAATGATTTATGATGAATTTTTTTGTTATTTTTTTTCTACTTGTCAAGGAGATATAGTTGTCTATTTTACCATGGTTATGCCCATATACCTACAAACCCTTTAGCTACCTAATAGGATATTTAATTATAATTAATTATTTAGAGGCTATTTAAATAGGTATTTAAAATAGATTATTATCTAAAGGCTATTTATATATGTACTTAAAATCAATACTATCTAAACATGTACTTAATAAGAACTTATGGTATTAGGCTATGTAATAGTTTGTGTTAGGGAATAGTTGCAACTAAGCTACAACTATGTGACTAGGTTGTAATTAAAATTTTATCCCATATTATTTGTTTCTTTTTCAAATTTACAAACTATATAAATAGGTTGGTTTAATGTAGAAAATACATTCAATTTTTTCAATTACCATATGGAAGGAACTAATCACATAAGTTCCACCCAAAAGGATAAACTAAAAATAAAATCGAATTTTCTAAAAGTTTTAGATTTAGACTTAAGTACCTACCTACCTACCTACCTACCTAGGTTAAACCTATAGCTAAATGGTTTAAGCTTAACCTAGGTGCCACATGGCCTAGCTTGAAACTAAACTAGGTACTTTAAGCTCCTAATTAAGCTAGGTGACCTAACCTAGGTCTAACCTAGGTGCCACATGGCTTATCATAAGTGGTCCAACCTTCAACTAACCCTAAATGCTTATAGACAATCTTAAGTTGCCACATGGCACAATTTAACTATTTTAATAAGATGGTTGAAAAAAAAGAAATATTTGATTAGCAAAATATTTCAAAAAATCTATATGATGCCATGTGCCTCATTTGTAGGCTACCACATGTGAACATATTAGGGTGCATTGTAGTTGCAAGTGTAGTCGCCAGTTTAGTTATAGGAACTCATATTTAAATACATGTATAAAATTGCCATATTTGTATTCTACGAAAAAATATTTCATATGTCATTTACAAATAGTATAATTTGCAACTTGTCGTTTGTTATTAGGTTGATTTTTAGTCACAAGTGTTGCTTATGATTAAAATTTAATTGCAAACGATAATCATAAATGAAGATTTTTCTACCAGTGTATAGTGTCACGAAAAATCATGGATTGCCATAAAAATTTGTGATACCTTGTTGCCAAATGGCATGCCATGTCATTACCACATGGAAGACTAAGTCGTTATTAATCGCAGGACAACAATATTTTCAATTAGCTAATAAATGAGATTAATTCATCAAATGAACGACATGAATCATGATGTTGACAAATAAGATCACATCATCTTGTTCGCATATAACATGCCATGTTATCATCATAGGAGATTGAGTCATTATTAATTGCAAAGGTGAATGGTTATTGCAACTTTACTAACTAATGAAATAAAATTGAAAAAAATATGATAATTAAGTTGACTACTAATTGTTAGAAATTTTTTTAGTCATTTGAAAATCGTGTTGGACATTATAGTTGCATGGGATAAGTCATAAAAGACATGTTTTGGCATTATAAACACTTTAAACCAATTAATAAATTTAATTTTTATTGAAATTAGTGTCATGAATTATGAGGTTGAGTACTAGTTGTAACATTTGGTTAACACATGGCAGGCTACATCATCATCATTAGAAATTGAATCATTATTAATTGCTATTAGTTGCAAAAATAAATGGTATTTTTGAATTCTTAATTTTAATTCATTAAAATATATTAATATAAATTCAAAAATAATAATATACTTACCCAAAAATTGAACAAGTTGTCATATTGACCATAATCACAAAACCATGATGCCATGTGACATTTTGATGTTCTTTGAAACTACATAGTAATTTTTGTGACCAAGTGGTTATAAACATAATTGAAAAATTTAATAATCATTTTTTAAACCAATCACAAAACCCAAGATGTGTTGTTATGTTGATTGTTAACTTCAACTTCCTATTTTGAAATCATTGTTTTTCGTACAATAGCTTGTTGGTGAGCTTTGTTACCGAGGGAATTTCATTTTGACTAATCATAGATTGTATGAATCTTTTGTGTGAGCTTGGCCACACATTTGGCATCACTTGTACTATTCGCATATCATGCAAGCGTTTACCCAAGCTTGCCATTTGATTTGTTACTTCCTTGATCTTGTGGATCAACTTTAACATTGGACTATTTTCCTCCAAAGTGATGGCATGTAGTTTCCCTTATAGATACATTATTGATGTAGCATTCTTATTTGCGTATAAATCTTGCAACATGATCCAACATTCTTGTGGGTCATTTGCTTCCACCATGTAAGATATCAATTTTTCTTTCACCATTATAATGAGGATAAACAATGCCTTGTACTTCCTCTTATGATGTGTTGTTGCCACTACTGAACTCTCTACACCCGATCTTGGCTAATTCTTCAAATCAAACACCTCATTTCATCCTTTTTCAACATCATTTTCTCCTTCAAGATCAACTAAGTCTCACAAATCTTCCCTAAGAAGAATCATTTTCACCTTGGTTTTCTAGATGGCATAGTTTGTAGGACCTTCTAATTTACTAGATTCTTCCTTCAGAAGAATTGTCTTCACCTTGGTCTTCTAGATGGCATAGTTTGTAGGACCTTTTGATTTACTCGATTCAATCATTATTATGCCTTTCTTGATTCATATTGAAAGATAAATTGATCTTTAATCATTTGCTACTTAGCATAATGACTTAGAACTTCTATTTTTATTTTTTAAAACTCAATCGTTGATTACTTACCTTAAATGAAAAACGAAAAAAAGACTATTGCACACAAAAAACTTATCTTGAATGCTCAACCTAATACCATGTAGGAGAACAATTTAAAGTATGCATCAATAATTTGTAAGAATTGCTCAAAAATTGAAAAATATAGGAGGTATATATCCATAAGTCCAAAGGCACTAAAATGGTGTTGTAGTATCATAAATATTACGTGTGTATGTTCCATTGTCATCCACTATCGCCATGTAATTTTAACTATGTGATTACTACTAGTAACTTAATGTGTCGTTTTAAACTACATTGCTTTTAAGCAAATAGATGCGTTTACTAATTATAATTAACACTAATGTCCAACTAACCATGTTATAAGTTGATCCATTTTTTATACCTTCAAAAATAGTCACTATTGTGAAGAATATTTCATATGTTGTCTTTTTACTTAAAGTAGAGCTTAGGTTAATGTATTAGTGATTACTTGTTGAAGAGAGTTATCCAATTTTCTTTGGTTTTCAAATGTGATCATTTGCCTAGACATAAAACTTTGGGGAATAAAACATTTTGTTTTGGAAAAATTCAAAATGGTTGCTTCTTAGAATCTAATGGTAACTTATGTTAATATTCCACAATGAACTTTCATTTCTTTCACTTAAGTCTTCTACCAAGTTTGCACATCATGGTATTTGGTGTTGCTTTGAGTCTACTAAATATTCATGTGCAAGTGAATGGGAGTGTACTTGTTACTTCAATAACTTTCCCTTCCCCCTTTGTTGGCATTAGGTGTATCAAGAGCATTTGTTAAAACCAATAGTGGTTCGTAGAAAATTTATGTATTTGATCAAGTTTTTTTATTGGTCAATATGTTTTCCTGGCAACAATTAAGGGTTCAAGATCACATGCATGAGAATGTCAAAAAGACTTGTCCATGATTTAGCGTGCACATGCAGAGAAAGAAATAATCACTAATTCCCAAATGCAATTATGAGTTATGGATCAAAAAATTTTAAAAACCCTAAACCCTAAGTGAATATCATCCTTTACTAACTCCCAAATGCAATTCTAGCTTTTGGATCAAAAAATTAAATAAACTTAAACCCTGAATGCATATCAAGAAATCCCAATTTCTAATTGCAATTATGGATTCTGGATCAAAAAATTTAAAAAACTTAAACCCTACATGAATATCAAAAAATCTCGATTTTAAAACTTTACATGTCTTGGTTTTGGATTTTTAAAATTAAAAAATTCAAACCCTTTGTGAATATCAAGAATTCTTGACTCCCAAATGTAATTCTTGGTTTTAAATCAAAAAATTAAAAAAAACTCAAACCCTTTTTGAATATCAAGAACTCCCAACTCTTAATTTCCAAATGCAATGTTTGGTTCTTGATTATAAAAAAAAAGGAAAACCCAAACCCTTTTTTAATATCAAGATTAAAAACTTAAAAGATAAAGAAACCCTTGACTTTTGAAGCTTGAACCCTAAATCACCACCCTTGCAATTTTGGATTTTGGAATATGGATCAAAAAACAGAAAACCACTGGTCTTGGCTCCCAAACCCTAAAATCAATTTCTTATAATGCAAAACCCCAAGTTCAATTTAGAAATTCAAAACGTGATCCATTCCAAAAAAAAACCCCCTTTATTTTCAAACCCTAAATCATGATTTTCAAGGGTTTCCTTATTTCAAGATCGATTTGGAAAAAAAATTTGAAGTTTGAACAATAGAAGAATAATTCACCCTTCAAACCCAAAGTCCAAATGCTTGTAAGTTGCAAAATTTAATGAGTAGTGTGCAATGTGCAATGAAAGAAATACCTCCAAGTTTTAATTCTAGAATTTGGATTTTGAACTTTTTTAGATTCTAGCAACTAGCCATTTCAAATTCCATTATTGCTGATGCATTAGAAATCTCGTTGAGCTTTCATGACTCTAATGCTCATACACCATTTCTCCTATTGTGAACCACAAGCTCTCAAAAATTAGAATTCATAGATTTTGGAATCATCGGAAAATCAAAATGGACAATAAAAGGAAGATTGATGTAATGGAAATTCCTATAGTACTTTTGAATTCTACAAAATAATTAATAATATTGCCCTCAAATTCTACAAAATCACTAGTTAGTATTAATCATGGCCTAAATTTTATTACCCAAAAAAAAATTACTCTTAAAAGTGGTGTTGGTGATTTCTTGTTATGAGTGCATCACTAGTGCTCATAATGGAAACAGAAAACATGTAACTAGTGTGGCGAAAGCGCGTTAGCGATGGCAATGCAAGTGGTGAAAGGGTGACAATTGTGGAAGAAAAAAAGGCAAATTAGGGTTTGAAGGTAGCAAGGTTGTGCTGCCATTTGGTGGTCATCGCTTTAGGCAAAATTTCAAGATTTAGAGCCCACATTTTTAAGTAGGCATGTCGTAGGGCCCATTTATGTGTTGCCTTTTGGTGATTTTTCGCCAAAAAAAAAATGTTAGTATGAAAGTGGAAAAAAAACTATCCCAAAAATAAGAAGATAGCCAAAACATGACAACATTTCCTCCAAAAAAAGAAACACAAGTTTTTGAAAATTTTCTTTTCATAAATGAAAGAATCTGAGATAGAATATTCTTTGTATCTTGCAAAAAGAAAATATTAAGGAACTATATGCATGATTCCTATAAATTGTGTGTGACATTTACCACCCTTTCTTTCCAATGGAAAATTGACAAGTGACATGATGGTCTTCAATGCCACCTATCCTATTGCATATATTATCCAAATGCTTCATATTGAGGGGGGATCAGGTCATGCCCTCACATTCATATTTACAGAAACATTTCTAATAGCTTATTGGGTAAGGAGAAATTTCTTCTCCATCAAGTTATGCACATAATCATAGAATTTGTAAATGTTGTAGTATCTTTTCAAGTTTGGTGACAATTAAAGTATTCTTTGAAATAATCAATTTTTTAAAGAAATTATTTCCTTGAAATGTCAAAATTTAAAGAAATTATTAGGGAGAGAAAAGTACAAAAATTGATGGAAACTCAGGAGCTCCTTGCTTCAGGCTAGTGCACCATTGCAAAACAAGTAATTAATAATTGACAATGTTTCTTTATCCTATAATTTGGTGGAATGTTATGTCACCTTATTTTGCAAAAAAAAAAAGGAAATAAAAATGTTGTAAATGATGAAACTTTGCGAATCATAATAAACCAAAGCACCAAAAAAGGGTGGGGGGGGGACACGAGGAACAAAATGGAAGGACCCACATCCAAGAAGCCAAAAGAATCACCTAAGAAAGTGAACCACAAGGGGAACATCAAGTTCCCAAACCCCCTCTTGTCACAAGAAGCATATCAAATAAAGAAAAGGCAGGACCTCCTTTTAGGAGGTAAAAGCTCTCATTATGTTAAAGGTGCCTGTAAATTATTGTCAAATTTTCATAAGAAATTATTATTATTTTATTGTTGAAGCGGACTCTGAAAAGCAAAACTATTTATTTGACACCTGGATGCCAAACCTAAAAGGTTCCATGGTATGTTCTTATGCCAACCAAGCTGACCAACCAAGCCAAGTGAAAATTCAGTGACAAAGCCATAGTTGATGGTGCAAAGTACGTACTGAGAAGAAGTGCAAAGAGGTTCAGGCAAAGAGGTGCGGTTGTGCTTTATGTCGAGTAATGCCCGTGCTCAGCTCCTGTGTCGTGCAAGGCCCTTCTTCAGTTAATCCCCCTGAGCTGGTGCCTTTACCTACCTCATAATATCGTTGTACATGGGCCTCCCGCTGTGTGAAGAGTGTTTCATTTTCATTTGTGTAATGAAAACTAGTGTATACTGTTTTAAGAACATGGTTAGGAGTTGAATGTTATATTTTCTCTGAAATTTTCAATGCTCACAAGTATGCCTAACATGTGCATTGAATCATAAACACAATAAAAAGAATTAGGTGCTAAATTGTATTCTTGGGACAAAAAGGATTCTTTACAGAAGGCTCCAGATTTTATCTCCCATGCCCTAACATTTAAAGAAGTTTGACCTTGTAGATGTTGAAACTTGAAACTGTATAATCTTGTTATACATGGACTTGCAATGTGAATTAGTTTGTGTTAGGTAGTGTGTTTAGGATTTGTTCGATTGGCATTATTTTAGTCATTCATAAATGGTGGAACCTTGACCTAATGTTAACTACCTTCCATTATTATATCAGTTTGTTTCACTTTAATAAGCCGCATTGCACTTAAATGATCGTCATCATCATTAGACAAAAATCTATGGATCAATAATACACAAAAAGACTTAATTAAGACATCATTAGTTGAGATGAATTTATACCATGCACAATCAGCATGATCATGACAATGATCAATGATTTTTTCACCAACCTTGAACCAAGGGATTGAAAAATGTTTATGTACATAGATGTCTTATTTTAAGAAATAAGGCATATTATAAATACCCTACTACCTTGGCAGTTTCAACACTAATTATATTATTTTCAAAAATGTTGAAACTTTCAAAATTAATTAATTATTTGACAAATAGGTGTCAAAGTTGTCAAGGAACTATGATACCAACTACCAATGTGGTGGAGGGAATTGAGCCTTGATTGGAGAGAGAGTGACTCTAGAGATCTCATGGAATATGGAATGTGAGTTTAAGAGGCTATTAAACTTAGCTGTTAGAGCATCTCCACCCCAAACCTGTAAACAACAACTTTATTTTAAAATAGAATAGTGTTTAATGAACACTGTCCTCACCCAGAAACGTCATTCCCTTTAAACACTCAAGACCATTTATGTCTTTACATCTGGACGAGTTATAGTCCTTGTCCAAATCCATAGTAGACAAACGATTTTAAAGAGGTTAAAATGACCACTGCAAATGGACATCAATACAGGAGCGCAGCAGGATATAGGCTATCCTGGTGAAAGATTTAATGAAAAGGGATGTTTGCAGGTGTGGGGTGGAGATGTTTTATGCTTTATTTGTTTATTTTGGAACTCAATGCCCCAACTGCAGCAACTTCTCATGAGTTCTAGTGCAAAACACATAGAAAGAGAGCTACAAGTAGGTGGATGTTGAAACTTTAAGTTGCATAAATGAACACTTGCCAATCCACCTAAAGATGGTTTCAGAAATGCAAAACCCAAAAAAGATTCAATGTCCCAATTACAGCGGCTTCTGAATTCTAAAATACTACCAATGCAAAAAATATATAAATAACAATCTCCAAATTAAAAATATTAAATAAAAATGTCCCAAATACACAACTGCTAACGAATTCACTTGCAAGGTACCTATATTAGACACAGAGATATAGGGACTGGAGGAGATATAGTTGCAGAAGAAATGATTTGCATAAGATAAATCGATTCTTTCAAATCTACCTTTAAATTTTTTATAAAGAACATGAATAATATGTATGAAATCCCAAAAAAAAAAAAGATAAAAAAAGCAAATGAATCTGTAGTATGCACCTAGCCTAATATGAATTTCATTTCTTTTGGAAATCGCAAAAAACTGTACACCAACGATTTTAAGCAACACACTTTGTGTTTATTTCCGTAGACGTCGATGTTCGTCCTTTCTTGGCGTGCATGACAAGCGCACCTGACAAGCGCTCCAACCATCAACTAAAGTACTCCTCAAACGGCACTATCTTCATGCAGCTGGCGCCTCCCTCCACCAACCAAAGTACTCGCTTAAACGGTGCAATCTTCATGTCGCATTCGCTCTTCACATCATGGGCGTGGATGTCCATCCTTTCTTTTCCTCGCATGCATATGACAATACAAACAAGTAGGCGCCCTCACCGCGCTCCAACGAACAACCAAAGTACTCCTCAAACCTATCTTCATGCAGCTGGCGCCTCGCTCCACCAACCATAAGTACTCCCTTAAACAGTGCAATCTCCATGATGCATTCGCTCTTCACATCATGGGCGTCGGAGTCCATTGTTTCTATCCTCGCGTGCATATGACAAGCAGCTCACGCCACCGGCGCGCTCCACCGGCCATCAACGAAGTACTCCTTCAACGGCCCTATTCATGATGCATGCGAAGGAAGGAAAGGATGGACATCGACGCCCTGTTTGTCCTCTTGGCATTGTGGGGCTGGAACCTACTCATCTCTCTTCAGCTGGAAGGGTTTCACCAAAATCTATGTGAAGTGCTTCATCCTCGAACCCATTTGCGACTATATATACGTATGGTTACATTGTGAAAAAGCGTGCATCTTGAAGTATGGAGTAGTAGTAGTAGTGTTCAATGGTTGGTGCTTCAACAAGCGATATGAAGTGTGCATTAGTGTGTTGTTCTAGTGATCTTTGAAAGTAACTTTGGAGGGGGTTTGATGTGCGCACTAGTGTGTCGTTCTACTGATCTTTGTAAGTAACTTCGGAGGGGGTTTTTGGTTTGGATGCAAGGGTACTGGATTCAGGTAGGTGCTGGCGGTTGGAATGCCCTTACAAATCTTGACTTCCTCCTGCAGCTTGTGGAAACCGGCAGTAGTCTCAAGATCGATATCTGATACATCAAAGGCAGTTTGTTGGGACCGGGAAACTAATGCACTATGACAGGAATCTGCTGGATCAGTTTCAAGATCTCTTTGGGACTTTGAAAGTTCATGGTTCATCGGCCAATTCCATGATGTTCAGCTTTTACTTTGATGTCTTCGCATTCTGTGGCGTGGTATTTTTTTCAACTCTGTTGCTTGTGGTTTTCACTTTGTAGTTTACATATATACATGATCCTGTTGCTTTTTTTCAAGAGCTATAATTTGTCTTGGTTGAGGTTAGTATGTTGATCACACATGATTTCTGTGCTGTCTAGATCCAAGCAAGCAAGCGTTACAACCCATTAAAATTTTAGACAGATACTAAGATACACTTTGCAGTTTAACTGTAGGGCGACCAAGACCACGTCCTAGACAAGGAATGGGATTAAGCGGGGCATCCAGGACAGGGGATCGGATTAAGTGGCGCATCCAATTCAGGAGATGGGATTAGTTGACCCTTTCAGGGCAGGGGATGGGATTAAGAGACTTGTGAGGGTGTGAGGGCTGGTGGAATCACATGCTGTACCGGCGCTTGCAGACTGCACTCGTAACACACAACCACGCGACATACTCTATGAAGAGCACATTGAGATGCATATCTAAATTAACAAATTTATTTAATTTACATTTGGATCCCAATGTGCTCTTCTTAGAATATGTGGTTATGTGTTGCGAGTGCTGCTGCTTCCTGATATAGAATGTGGCTTCAGCATGTGATTTAAGCCGCTGCTTAATCCGCCACTTAATCCCATCCCCTATACTGGACGTGGTCCTGGGTGACCTGTTAACTGCAGCAAACCTCGGTGACAAGTTCCACTCAATCAAAGTCGAAGAAGAAAATGTATGTGGGGAACTCTCACCTGGTGGGTAATTTCTTCTGGGCTCATACCATTTTCTAGAATTCATTGATGATTTATAGCTCAAGAAAATAATATGTTTATGTATATATATAATTATTCCAATGGTTTACTTGTGATCAGTACTCTCCACTGATCGTATGTAAAAACATTGGAAACTGATTTTTGCTCTGATCAACTGAATTTTACAAAAAGATCGCATCAAAACTCAATAGTTTGTAAACCCCTAAGTCATGTACACTATGGTTCCCTGAAAAAAAAGTCTCATTTAAAGACATAGTAGCTGATCACCAATACTTCTCTTGGTTGCATATCTCTTCCCTTCTGCTACAGCTGATTGAAAGCTATGAAAAATCTGACTCACCTGTTCACCAATACTGTTTTGCAGGAAACCCAACTTGGAATTCCTCTCTCCTCACAACCTCCAAGATTAATATAATCCTGAACAGATGTTGTGGCAACTGCAAGTGTGATGTTGTACTTCTATTTTTTTTTTGCACTCCTCCCATCATGATTAGAATCAGAGGGTCAAACAATGACAAGTTAGAAAACTCTGCATGTCCTTGAACAGACTGAAGTATTTCACAGAACTTGTTCTCTAGTCCCTTGGAATGTTACAAGCAGTGTAATGGATGTGCAACTCATACCATTTGGGTAGAAGCAATCTGTAACATACTTCTATGGTCCAAAAAGTTGAGCCAATAACTGCTGATCAATAAAATCACCAATCAATTTTCAACACATTTCTGGAACTTTTTGTGGCAAGGGTAGACTCTATGATGATTAAAATTATATCAAGTGGTTTCCTTGACTCAAGTCTGATGTAATCTGCTATCTTGAAAACATTTGAAGCACCTTCAAGCTAACTATCCAAGATCACCACCATCCTATTCACTGCAAATTTTTGCTTGGTTTAGGAAAGGTTTGCTTACCTAAATAAATAGGTCCTACTTTTTTATCTACTTAGATGGGTAGGTAAGTAGGTAGATTGGAAGGTAGGAGCTACCAATTTACATTCCTGTGGATCATGGTTTAGGAGTAGCATTCTTCATAACTGAACCACCAAACGACACGCAGGTGGCAATGCACTTATCCATCTTTACCCCCAAAAAAAAAAGCACTCACAAAAGCAACTTTTCAAACATGATGTGAACTTCAAAGTGGGAACCAAAGACATAGGACTTTAAAATTTTACTTGAAGAGACAAAGAGCTTGCATGATGCTTCACATTGTAAAGAGGTCCCAAAATTGATCAATTCTCATGAAGTCTTTTGAGTCGTCACTTATAATTAACTAGTTGTAATTCTACTACTAGAGACAGATACTAAGGTGTACACAAGGAAGAAAACTCAAAATAGATGATCAGGTCATTCCAACTGCCAACACTTTATTGACTCAAAAGAGACATTACTTACATCTACCCACTAGTGTAGCTGCTTCCAAAGCCAAAACACTGGCCCCTTTAACAAGAACCCATGTAAGAGCAAGACAAAATTCTGAACCTATTGCAACTGCTCAGGGCTTGGTGTTCCCACAGAAACTTGTTGGACTTTATTTGTTGAAATACAAGAAATTGTGGGATAATATATCTTAAATTGCACATTGTTTTAACATTGTTTAATTTTGTGGCTGTCTTTTTTGAGGCAGTTATTATTGAGGTTTTGTTTGTATCCATATCTTTATTTATAATATTTAGAAGCAATTTAGATGAATTAAAGAAAACTTCTTGGTTTTGGTGACAATTTTTCTGCAGGATGTTTTCATGAAAAACTTGGTTTTTCAGCGAAATTTCGCCACTTTTGCAAAATCAAATTTTTAAAAAAAAAACACTAATTCCCTTGAGTTTACATTTATTTGCACATGAAGCCAGCACAATTACCCCTTGTCAATTCCCATCCCTAACATCAGATCCATAAGGGGATTTGGTGTGTGCACCATAACTAGCATAATATGGGATACATCATACAACCAGTGATTTTATTTTCAGTAATGTAGTGTAGCTGAATTGGTGATCACCCATAAGAAGATTTGGCAATTTTGGTTATAAACAAGTCATTCATGAAAGTGAAAAATTTAGTCACCCTTCTACTATACTATTGTGGAACCGAATACAGAAATCTGGCAATTTTTTATTGTGTTCTTTTCCGAAGTCTGGCAATTGAAAACACCAAAAACCATAATTTTTTACATTTCATATTTTGATTAATTCACCAGAAAAAGAAGCAGTGGAGACAACATGCTCTCATACTAGTGAGACCTTGGTTTGCTACCCAATAACACACAAATGGATATATTGGAAAGCACTTGAAAAGGGATGAATCCCAAATTGGAAGTAGGTGAGCTCTGGTTGAATTCAAGTGTTGATCATGGATGTAATATGTCAATTAAAATTATAATTAGATTTATCAAAGGTTGGATAGTTGCATGAATTCAACAAAGTCTCTTTCAGTCTCTCCTATTTTAGAAAAGGGTTAATATCAATTTATTGATCCATGTTTTGTGTGTTGTGATGGTCATGGCCTCTTATAGATACATTAAAATCTTCATTCACAAGGTGCAATATATTGTTATGCCTCTATGCAAGACTATGTTTGTGAATAAAAGCATACAAAATAAATAAGCCTGTCAGAAGCCAGCCACAAATGAAATTAATTCACTCAAAAAATGGTCGTCCATATAACCAATAAGTGGGTGTGAAATGTAAATTGGATCAAAATGCATTTCAAATGCATTGCTATAAAAATCATGGAATTAAACATTCTAAGGAGCCTTTTTATCGTATGATATACAAATCACACACACGCACACGCATGGCCGATTGCCTGAAATGTAGTAGAGGACAAGGGGCCTCCAGTGTTGATTTGGTAGAATTTCTTTAAGTAGTTTTTTAGTATAATTAATATATTTTCCTAAAAGACTACTCAAAGAAACATGGGTTGCAACAAGGGTGGGAAGTTTTCTATCATTTAAGGAAACTCCAAGACTATGTACAACTTAAGTTAGGTTAGCTATTAAATTATTATTAACTTTTTCTATTAGTTTTTTTAATCAAAACCTCTAAGTAAGGGTTTAGGGTTTAGTAAGGTTTTGGATTTTTTTTTAATAATAAAACCTTTGATTCAGGTCAAAAAAAATTTCAAACATGAGGGGTTAAGGTTTAAGGCTATCAATTAAGGTTTTCAAAAAAAAAATGATAATTGAAATTACAAGGTCAAATACATGCAAAAGATTGCATTTGTGGATGAATGCATGCTACAATGTACACAAAAAAAATTGTTATAGTTTGATAGCTATGGAACTTTTGATATTTGTCACAATGTTGCAAGTAAAAAAGGACTATGAAAGACTAGATTTAATGATAATTTATCTATGAAATTTTGCACATGTCAAAAAAAGACCACGAAAAAAATCTTCAAGATTCAAATTCTCAAATTCTTTTCAAGTTATGAAGTTCATATCAAATGTTTTTAAAACATTTGTTAATACTTTATGTTATAATAATGATGAAAATTGTGAATTTTTTATAATGTAAATTGTTCTTCCTTTGGAGATGTAGATGGGTTAAATGTTGTTTTTACTATTTTACATAAAAAGAATAAAATTTCAAAAATCAACATTCTAGTTACATCAAAATATGACCAATGAAACAAAACAAATCATATTTCTTAGAACCTTACACATGACAATAGATCTTACAAATGACAATAGTTCCAACACATGCACACAAAATTTACAAATGACTTCAGCCTTAAACATATGACTCCAACAAGAATTTATAATGGCATCCTAGTCTTAATTGAACCTTATATTAAAGACCATAATGTCATTGTTAAGGTTTGTCCATTTCATCATTAAAAAATTGCAACAAATAAAAGATAAAGAAGTATCCAACAGTGACACAATGTTGAGTGAATCTTCAATTCCAACACAATAACACAACTTCAACTAACATTACAAACACACCAATAGTGTAACATGGTCAAAATACTTGAACAAAAAGTTGAAAATGGAATGTTAATTAAAATCAAACATTAGACATTAAAAAAAAAAATTCAAATCTTTACCATGGTCACATGAAATCAAAACTTGAATTTTCTTACAACAAATATTTTTGTTTAAACATTTTATCATGCTCTTCAATAAAAGTTGCCTTAAATGTTAGAAAATCGACCATGGCTTTAAGTTTCAAAGGTCCATCACATTCAACATGGGCTGATTCTTAATTATGAAAATGAATTGATCTAGATTTTCAATTTTGAACCTAGATCATCTTAGATTAGTGATGATGTCCACAAAACTAAAAATGTATTTTATGTCAATATGAGATCCCACAATGCCAAGGATTTAACAAATTAGGAAGCAAAAACAAGGGGAAATTGCACCACATAATTTGCCCATCAAACCAACAAGTTTTCAATCTCCACTAGTTGCACAAGTAGTGGTAGTAATTACAATTGTAATTCATTCTTCAAGGTGGACATGATAAAATCATCATTTGGTACAATCTATGCAAAAAAATCATCTTTAATTATCATTGTCTCTACTATTATTTTAACAAAATTATAATGAAAGAATACTTGTGTACTAGAATTTTAAAAATATGCAATATTAGTGCCATACTTTGCCATAATTTGAATGGCAAGTGCCCTACAAATTGTTGTTGTTGCCCAAAACATTGACACAAATTTTGAAGTTTTTTCTCATCTTGGGTGGTTATCAAAAATAGGAATACATTGTACAAAGACCAACCATTATCAAAGAGGTTTTTAAGGTTCATAATAACATGCTTTGAAAAATCAAAAAATCAGTTTTGGTATAACCATTGATTTCAAAATTGAAAATAACCAAATAACAACCTTCGTAACTATGAATTCCTTATTGTTGTTTTGTTGAAATTCATTGGCTATTTGAGGTTTTTGAAATAAGTACAATTAACAATTCTCTAATTCTGATTTTGTTAATATTAAAAAATGAAACTAACAATTCTATTATTTTGAAATATTTTAAAAACTAAAACCTATGGTTTTTCATGTGTTCGGATAATACTAGGTTTTTTTTCCTAAATCTGGATGGTAACTATGATGATAAAGTTTCAACCTTTACACAACTAAGGTAATTGATTATCCTTTTAACAAAGTGTGAAGAAAAAAAGGGTCTAATTGACATTTGGACTCCCAACCTATTGGTTTAACATCTCACAAAACAATAGTCTCAATCATTTATTGGGGGAATCCCCTTGTCTTCAAATGGTACCTACACTTCAAAGTTCATGCACACACACACACACACACCAATTGATTTGGTTTCACTTTGAACTCTAAAATTCTTGCAAATTATTAACCACTAGTTGGATCTAGATAAATAGCCCTGATATTCCCACTTGGATCGAGCATGTAATAAATGGGAGGAGTCGAGCTTGCATTGGGAGGAACAATGACCACAATTGAGAAAGATCCATTTGTGAAAACAACTAGTTCCAACATTTGTAGATTCAACATTCTTTTTCTATGCATGTAAGTATGCATCATGAATGGAACACTCATCACATATAGTTCCAATGGATCACTCTTTTTTACTATGTTAAAGCTCACCCCAAATGACATACCATATGAAACTATTATTAAAGAAAACACAATTTGAGGTCTTATAGAATCTAAGTTGTAAGAATATCTCAAACAAGTTACTCTTTGTACAATTTATGAAGTACATGAGATAAAATGGTATTTTTTTAACACTATAAAATAATAGAATATTAAAAAGACATTCTATTAAAGTTGGGATATGTACACATTATGGATGAATTTGTGGTCACGATTTTGTTGGAGGGATGGACATCAAATCTCTGTGAAAGGGGACATAGTTTTGGTGATCACCCATTAATGTGTTGGCCACAATAGCCTTAGTAATTATTGTCCCTCCCCCAATACCTAAGGCAAAACATTCAACAACATTCATGGGATTTTTTTAATTAAATAAAACCATGAAACCAAAGGCAATGAAAGGAAGGTGGTTTGCACCACCTTGGATGCGTCTTGGGGGTGAATTGTTTTGTAAAAAAAGGTTTCATGGTTGTTGTGGAAGGTTCCCCTAGCTATTAGTGGACAAATAGCAAGAAATCATTAAATAAGCAAAGGGTTTTTATTGCAAGTAGTATAAAAGTACTACTTACTTATTTTTCTTTTATTTTCCCATTTTTTAATCCAAGTTGTGTTTAAAGATGCCTAGACACATTTCAATGTTGCCTATTACAAACTTTGGATCCTATTATGTACATTATGGGCCTATAATAAACACCTATCATCTATTACATGATGAAAATAGTATTTATCAAAAAACTAAAATGTGCATAACAAAACAAGTCTATAATGGGCAACATCAAAATGCGTATGGGGTCCAAACTTGCTAATAGGAGCCAATGATG
>Ga0116231_10000742_pt1 | contig 61028 bp, 51 predicted proteins | sample S1TSphgellanicum_2_FD_89695 | JGI IMG/M metagenome (GOLD analysis project Ga0116231, IMG submission 89695) | Host-associated microbial communities from peat moss isolated from Minnesota, USA - S1T2_Fd - Sphagnum magellanicum MG | ecosystem: Host-associated > Plants > Peat moss > Unclassified...
ATTTTAATAAAAATTTTGGTGTTTTTTTTTTTTTTTTTTTTTTTTTTTTTTTTTGGGGTTGTTTTTTCCCAATTTAAAGAAAAAAAAATCCAGAAAATGAAAAAAAAAACAAATTTTTGTGATTTTTAGGGATTTTTTTGGCCATCTTTCAAGATTTTAAATTTTTTTTTAAAAAAACCCTGGTTGTGGGTCATATATGTTGTTGTCCATTTTATATTTGTATAAAAAAATTTGACTAATTGTATTTCAGAGCATGTTACATATTACTAATATAATTTTGAGACCAAATGTGAGAGAATTTAATATAAATAGCTTTCGATGTGTGAACAAAAACATGTTCTCAAAATTTTAAATGGAGGACTTAGAAATTGCAACGATCTAAAATTGTGACACTAGCAATTACGATTCGAGATGGTCAACAAGAAATTGTGACCAAATGGTGCCAACCAATGTTTTCTCCTTCTTCAATTTTTTTGATTTCATGAAAGTGGTGGATTCTTGATGAAAACCCACATTTTACAAAGAAAATTTTGTTAAAACTAAATAGAGATTTTTTCCAAATTTTTCTCTTTTTTTTTCTCATAAAAAAATCACAAAATAGGAGAAATTGACCCCAAAAAGAAAAAATATTTGGCACCACCTTTTTGAAGGGACTAAACCACCCAAATGAACAAATGAAAGTGAATTTGCATGAAAATCCACAATTGTCCCAATGGACAAGCAAAATTTCAAAAGCACATGACTTTGTTGCTACGAACAAAACGGTGTCATGGAAATTGTACATGGTGACATAGGGATGGACACACACAAATTGTCAGAGTTTTTCAACTCACAAGTCCTCACCTCTCTCTCCTCTTCCTCCTCCTTCTTACTAGTCGTCCTGATTGGCAAGACTTGCACGCCTAAACCCGGAGCTGCAGACTGATGGGAGGCACTCAATTTCACACGAGTTTCTCCAGTGCAGTTCTTTTTCCTCTGCAACACATCTTGTGTGTCCCAAGTGCAAATTGGCTCTGCAGATTCTTCAGAATTGCAGTTCTTTGCAGCTGGAATCATGTCATTTGCCATCCTGAGGAACCTTCTCTTAGAGAGAGAGAGGAGCTCCACCCACCGACCCATACCTGGTATTTGAGCCTCCAACATGATTTCTCCATGTCCAAGATGTGTTTACTTACTGTTTCCAATCAGCAGCCACAAACTTCATCTGAAAATTGGGATTGCAAAAAGGTGAGAAGACTAGGTGGTACTCATAGCAAATTGGAGGCCATCATCAGTACATGGTGTAGTTCAATCCTGTCAATATTGGGAAAAAAAAAGTGCAGAAAAATTTCTGCAACAAGTAAGAAGCAAAAGAAGACTTGAGAAGAAGAAGAAGACTTGACTTTGAACATGTACATGTACAATGTTTGGGTGTTTGGGTGTGTGTGCAATTATGGGTTTTTACAGTTTGCCACACTCAAATGGAAGCGTGTGATCTGCCTCTGCAATGATAGGGTTTTTGTCTATGAGGAAAGGAAGAAGGACAATGCTAAATACCCACCACCAATTCATCCAATTCCGCTAATTTCTCCCTAGTGACAATTTTTTTTTACTGACAAATTTTTTTTTGTACAGCAATGAAGTTTTCTTGCACTGAAAAGATTTAACTTAGGTTTACAATTTCTACTAGTGAAATTTTTGTTACTGACATAATAATGTACATCAATAGACTTTCTTTGCACCTCAAGGATTTAGGTTTACAATTGTGGTCAAGGAAATACAGACTAGTCGGCAATCCGACAAAATGAGCTTGTAACTGATGAAACTTCCTAGACACTTATGAAATCACCTCCATGCAACCCTACAATTGCCTTTCTATACCTTAAACCCTAAACCTTAAACCCCCTAAACTTTCAAGAGCCTGTCCCCATATTTTGTATAGTTTTAAGATTGTCTTGATATATATACTAAACAGAAGTTTTTTGAAAGGTTTGAAGAAAAAAGTCCATTTTTTTTTTTACATTCTACACTAGTAGAGGAAAAGGTTTTGCATCACTGCAACTAATAATAACAAGTACCTGAGTACAAAAGAAAAAACATGGTCAGAAGTAGTACATGAGTACAAAAGACTTTTAACTTGTGCAAAAGACACATTGCGTGCAAGTTATCATCTACATTGTTTTGGCAAGTTTTTGAAAATTCGTTGGCTGAAGCTCTCTAGGCAATTCTCCCAACTTGCCTATCCTATCTAGTCTTACAATACCTCAATTTAACCAACCATATGCTGGTTAAATTCAGCTACAATGTAAGGGAAGGGTTAAGTCCAGGTGGGGTGGTATGACGTTTGAGGGCATGGCAATCAGGGCAGCTAGCTGCCCAAGTTCCAAAACCTCCCCCAATGTAACCTGCCCTTCTTCCTCAACATTTTTTCCTTAAAAAAACAGCCATAATCGTAAAACATGGCTAGAAATATCTTAGTGTATTTGGAGGCTACATTAAAAAGTTAACATTCACTCAACTTTGAAGGAAGAAGAGGAATGTTGTATTTTTTTAAATGTTCACCCTTAGAAAAGGTCAAGATTTCTTCTTGTTCAAGGTCAAGGAAAAGTGGAGGAAAAGAAATTTCTAGCAGAGCTTAAAGTACAGTAAGGCACATGGTCCAGGATTCGTGTACCACAACCAGAATTCGTGTACCACAACCACCAGCACCACCAGAGGCAGTACCACCCTCGGCGGCTACTACTGCCTCAGGTGGGTAGATGTATTTTGGTAATGTCCGCTGGACTTGGGACCTTACTTACCACAAAAGTTTGTCACCTTGGAAGTTGGAAGCACCATAGAGATTTGCAAACTGCCTGGAAGAAGAAGAGGAGGAGGAGGAGGAGGAGTAGGAAGAAGATTATGCTTTGTGAGAGGTACATACATACATACAAATACACATTGGGAGATCATTTAGATGTGCAATGATTTCATTAAGTCAAATGTAACTTATAAGTTGTCAAAGATTCGAGCCATGTTTTCCTGGGGTTTAAGTCTGAGCAGAAATAGGGCGTCATGAGCAAAAAACTCCAACCAACTTTATGTTATAAAAAATTATAGGATAGAAACCAAAAAACCATGATAACAACAAATGGGGAGCAATTTTTAATTTTTCCTTTGGCAGAAATTTGGCTTAGTGTGGTTTTAATGTCTGCAGCAGAAGACAACACTTTTGTGCAGAAATGTGGAGTGAAAGAAGAGCTAGCTAGCTAGCTAGCTAGCTTTAAACTGGTGCACCCAAAGTTCAATACTTTACCAATGTTGTTATGACTTCACTTATCATAGAGAAGAGTGCTGGACACGGTTCAATTTCCAGTCCAGAAGTCATAAAGGAGAGTCGCACACTTTTGAAAGGAGAATCACAACAAGGGTGTGCAGTAGGCCAAAAGCCTCGGGCAAATGTGGGGTGGCTGACAACTGACAAAATCCTGCTTCTAAAATCTTTCCAATAACACCAAAGGCACATTACAAATTCCTTCGGAGTTTTTGGCTATGATTTAATTTAATTTTCACTTAAAAAATCATTCAATATTCCAGAACTTTTGCACCGCAACTCCAAACATCATGGAACCTCTAAGCCCATGCACCCCTCCTCGTCGTTGAGAGGAGTCTCCAAAGACACCAAGAACACGATCTAAACCATCCTAGTTTCATGGATCTCATAACTATGAAACAAACCAAACTACCTTCCTTCATATGGATCTAAGATTTCAAGTATAGGATAAATCCCCCGCTAACATTACATATGCCTATAGTTGTTAATGCAGTCATGCAAGAGTACTAACTCCATTAACAACTATACATAAATGTAATGTTAATGGGTGGCTGAAAATGGTCTTTTCAATATGATTCCAAGTGTTGGATAAATCCTCCCTAACATTACGTATGCCATAGTTGTTAACTCCTAAAAAGTCATGGTGCATCAATTTGATCTGCTTTGCTTTTCAGTGTATTTTTGTTTTTCTTGATGATTAAGGCTTGATGCAATCACAACAAGAATATTGCTATAAAAAATTTCTCTCGTTTTGCCTTTTGCCTTGTTTTTTTTTCACATTGTCATGTTTTGCACTCATATGCTCCCATGTTATGAATACTAATGATTGTGTAAAATGTGCATTTTGCCATTGGTTAATTTGCAATTTAAACAATGATTTTCAACTTGTGCATGGCAAGGTCAAATTATAACATTCTTGCATTGGGATGTAGTCACATTAACATGTACCATTGTAAGTGTAACTAGTGTTTGGTTTTGTGTATCTAACATTCTAGAAATAAAATTAAAAACTTTAAATAGAATTGTTTTTATATAATGTTATTTTCAATGTATTAATATATATAAGTTAAAAGTTTGAAATCAATCTAAGAAATGAAAAAATACTCAAAAGCACTTTGAAAACACAATAATCTCTACTTTTTAATAATAAAAGGATTTGTAAATGAACTTGATTTTTTTTTAATGATATATTTTTAGCAATTTTTTAATGTAAACCATAACATAATAATGTCCTAAAAAATTTCAAGACTTTTCAAAAAACATTTAAAGACTTTTGTTCAAAATATTTTTTTAATATTCCAAAATAAGCAACCAATAAGTAATCACCCAAGGGGGTGGGTGTGGTTCATGTTATTTCATTTGCACCCATTGGTTATCAATTCAATCAACCAAAATTTGATTCCTTGTAACATAACATGATAATTATTGGATTGTTTGTGATGTGCCCCCAAACTCCTTAAGAGACCCAAAAGTGGGTCTCAAAGGGAAATAACGAAATAAATATAAAAAATTGAAGCATGCTCCTTAACTTGCAACACTTTTGGGGTAAAGGGGCATGTTGGAGCTCTGAGATGGGACTAAAATGAATTCACAAACAAGAGTTCAAAATGAAATCAACTTGCACAACTAAGGAGAGAAAGCGGTTATTACAAGTTGAACACAAATGGTGCATTGGACTTAGTAAGGACAACTTCAATCACAAGTTTTACATGGCCCATAACCTTTGGGGAAGAAACATTACTCCCCTCCCTATACTATATTATGTGACTTTCCACAAGGGCTACATCCAAATGGCATTTTATCCCAGGATTCCCAAGTGGGAATTCCAAAATTGGGACTCTTGTTGTCTTGAAATTTTGGACCCTCATATCTTCTTCAAATCAAACCTTTTTGGATCATGCAAGGGCAATATCTTATAGCTTTCAAAAAAAAATTTCCAATAGTGTATTATACGCCCTAATCGAAAATCATTTGACTATTGCTCTAAAGGGATTTGTGGTCAAAAGTCAAGTTCCCAATTTGATTCCCAACCCTTCTTTTGATCATAGCTCATGCATATCAGGTCTAAATAAACAATGCAAGGGCACTTTAAGCATCTACACTTGAGATATTTCCAAAGATATCTTAGGGGTTCAATTTGGTGTTTTCTTGCCTTTTCAACCAAGGCTTTGAACATTTGGGAGTCCCACACGAGTGCAACTCCCAAAGTGGGAATGCACTTGGGAGTCATTGGGTTCCATTTGTTACACTTTCCCCCATTTGTAAAAATGTGTTTCACACCTAAACACATTCTCTTGGCCTCATGGGCCTTCGCATTCCACATTTAGTTGCGAACCCAATGTTAAGGTTGCAACATTTTGAAACAATTAATACTTCTAATGCAAATTATTGTAAAACAAATGAAGGTTTTATTGATTGAATTCAATTTCACAAATAAGGTCATCACCTATGTCAAGGATGAAAGAACTAACTTGAATTTTTTTACAATTATATTCTTTTTTGTTGTATTATATAAATCAATATAATTATTTCAACTATTTGGTGGCTTTTGTTTTAATCATGTTATGTTGAAAGCATGTCAATAAGTTATCGATGAAACTAAGGTTGGTGTGGGCATGAAGAAAGTTTGTTTGTTCAAGATGCACAAGTTGTTACTCAAAAGACAATCATTTGGATTAAAAAGCCCAAGAAAGGCAAACATGAATGGGAAAAGGCTTGCCATGAAATTGGCATGTGACACAAGAAACTAAAGACCTTCATAAAAAACATGTTTTGTTTCCAAGGTCAATCTATTCCAAAAAACCTTGGAATATGCTAAAAACGTTTACTACATGCAAAAAAATCATCTTCGCAAGCTAAGGTTTCAAGCATTATTTACTACTTTGGCAATTATGGGGGCAATGAAAAAAAGGTATGCACATCAAGCTTCTATTGTTCTTCCACTATAGGGTGGGGAATTTTTATCAAAAGATTGAAATTATATATGACAAAATGGTTGTAAAAGTTTTCAATGTGTTATGTCCTTTCCTAGGTTTTGCATTTAAACCATTTTTCAAGAAAAAACTCATAACATCTTCACTTTAATGCTTGATGTATGTTTTAAATTCATGGATTACATCATGCACCACATTGGCAAAGACATTGCAACCAAATTGGTGCAACAATATGATGATTTGATTTTTCTACCCTTATTGAACATTATTTTGGTTTTTTTGAACATAAGTCAAACTACAATCCCAATTCTTGCAACACTCGTGATCCTTCAAGTGGCTTGTTTGGGTCAATGGTTACATGATCATAAGCTAGAAGGGATTGTTCAATGTTAAGTTGTCTTTGTTTCATAGTTTTGATGTGGAGAATGCAAAGGGGTTCAATCAGTTGAAATTGTGATAAACTAGTAATGAAACTAAATTTCCAAATGTGGGTTTAGGCTTGGCACATCAAATTCTTGACAGCTAGGTTCACAAATCAAAATTGAATGGATCTTTTCAATTGTAGGCATATTCATTAACTTATAACAATGCCATCTTGGGGTTGATAATCTTGACAAATTCGTCATGATTAACAAAAATTGGCCTAATGATGGACAAATTGATTGCAACCTTGTTGATGGGAACAAATTGGCTAAGTTTTTTTGTTTTTAAGGAGGCTTTGTTAAAAGAAAATGAAGTTTGCTTGAAAAGGAAAAATATTTTGAAAATACTAAATCTTGGGTTTAAGGATGTTAGAAATTCAAAAATTAAATGGGTTGCACATTTATCAAATTTTGCACTCAAATTTTGTGTATGTACATTGATAAATATAATGCAATACAACATATCATGGTTTATTCAATTGAAAATTTTGACCAAAAATTATTCATTTTGATATTTGGTCAAATTGAATTGTTGAATTAAACCAAAAAATTTGGACATTTCAATATATATATATACAATAATTTAAAATTCCAATGATGAAATTTTGAGGAGCTTGTATATGGGTGATTTTGCATGACCTTTCATAGGCTCATAAAATCTGTCGTATGGTTGTCCTTGGACAATTCCAAGGACAATTCTAGAAACAACTCATAACTACTTCATCATTTCCCAACTTAATTACCTCATTTATTAATAACTACCTTGCTCCTTTCTCCTACCCATCGGTAGCGATACAAAAAAAAATCCTATTTCATTTTCAAGCTTAACTACCTCATTCCTTTACTAATAACTACCTCATTTTTTTATTAATAACTACTTCCCTCTTCTACCTTACCCATCATGGATATAATGTTTAATAAAATTTAAATTAAATCTGAAATTTATATAAATAATAACAAGATATTGAAAACCAAATGGGAACATGATAAGAAAAAAAGGTTGAATGTCACTAATAGTGCATAGCAACATGAAGCTCAGTAATAAATAATGATATCAATTATTATAATGTTATAATATTATAATAAATATTACATAATTATTGAATATCATTATTTGTAATAATGAATAATAATATAAATTTTAAATGTAATAATTAATTAATAAATATGAAGTACTTACCTACCTACCTACCTACCTACCTACCTACCTACCCAACCACCCGCCAGGGCCACAACCCACCTATGTATATATGTATTATACATTGACACATATGTATAAAATATATGTATGAGAATATATACACTACATAATATATGTCGGTAAAGGGATTGAACGTTGGTCTCTTTAATTCCATGCCAATGTTTTGACCATCAAACCACCACACCATTTTATAAAACAATATGATGCAAAATGAACATAACATGTTTCTTTTAACTTATTTTACTTGAATCCAAATTTCACATTCACTACTCACCGATCTATTTGTTTATTATTTAACTACCTATCACTTACCAATTATTTACCTACCCTATCTAAGTACCTAAGGGTAGGTAGTTAGGTAGGGTATGTATGTAGGTAAGCATAGGTAGATAGGTAGGTAGGTAGATAAAGTAGGCCTTAGGTAAGGTAAGTAGGTAGGTAAGTAAGTAGTTGGTAATTTACTTATCTATTGTAAAAGTATATCGAATTTTATGCATAAATAAATTAGTTTTTTTAATGTTCTTCATCAATGCAATAATCATAAATTTGTAAATTTTAATCATAAAGGTTTTACAAACATTTTTTAAATGAAATTTAACCAATTCCACTTTCATTATATTCAAAAACATTTATAGTTCATCATATTAAATAAAATATTGATATTTATACAAGTCTTCACATTTTATCCATTTAATTTTATATAATATTTTTTCAAATATTATATAATCTACAATTAACTAATGATTTTTTTTAAAATTTCAAAATGGTTTTTCATTTTATTGAATTAAAAATTCAACTAAAGTGTTGATTATTTTGTGAATTTGATGTTCAATGATATAACATCATTTTTCAAATTGTAATATTTGACACATTAAAAATTGTTACATAAAATGAACAATTTTATTTATTAAAAAATATATATATTAAAAACCTCTTATACCCTAAACCTAAACCCTTACCATACCCTACTTTAAACTTAAACCCTTATCATACCCTAAATCTTTTGTAAACCCTAAACCCTAAGCCCATTACCATACCCTACCTTACCCTACCTATATATAAACCCTACCTAGTTTTAAAATAATTGCACAAAATAATAATCTTATTTATCTATTTAATTATTAATTAAGTCCTATATACTTACATCCTTACCCATTTTTGTGCTTACCTATTTACAACCTATGTCTAATCACCTACCTACATAATGTTATTTTCCAAGTTTTATTATCACATGTCATGAATATTTGATCACATGTCCTATTTGACTATGTGTTTCATTTGATTATATCTTTAAAACCTTTTTGATTGAAGGTGTTATTTTTTGTCATATTTGACTAAATGTGACATTGATTAAGTAGTGAAAAAGGTCAATTAAACCAATGGAAAGGACATGGTAGTCAAGTTGAACAATTTGAAAAACCAAGATTTCTTGTATTGATATTTTGGATTATCACAACACTTCCAAATATTGATGGATTAGTTACTTATATGTAGAATGTTCACTTTATTTCTTGTTGCAAGTGTGATCTTTCCCATCCTAACATTTTGTTTTCTTAATTGGACAAAAAAATATCCACACTATAATACCAAAAACCTTAAATCCAATACAAATATTTGGGTTGTTATTTGTCTAGATTAAATTTTGGCATACATGTGTTCATATTTCCAATGTTAATCTACCTACAACCATTCATTAATACCAAATTCATATTAAAATTTTAGATTTTTCAAATTTTCAAATTTAGGTTCGTGCTTAAGTTTCCAAGGTATGGGTGCAACAATGTTAAGATTTCCAAGGTGTCGGTGCAAAGATGTTCAAGTTTCCAAGGTGTTCATGGTGTTCATGGTGGAAGTTCATGGTGTTCATGTTTCCAATGTGTGCAACATGTCACTCAACACGTAAGTTTCCAATAACTTGTGTTCATGTTTTCAAGTTCATGCTCTAGGTGTGTGTGTTCTATGTGTGTGTGGGTGTGTAGCAAGTTACCAAATAAATAAGAGGTTAGTAGTAGTGAGTCAAAGCAACAAGTCAAAGGGCAACATAATTTATGGGAAGGACTTGCAATAGGGTGAATGGTAATAATAGCTCAAGTTACAACAACAAGACCAAGGATCATAGCAATCAATAGCACTGGTGGTGTCTTTAATAGCAACATTGGGTTTCTAATAGCTAAAGGTTGGCAAACAACTATGTGTTTATGTGTGTGTGAAAGTATTTTTAGCTAAGGTGTTGTTTCCAATAGTTATAGGTTGGCAAACATCTAAGGTTTTTAATTAAAATGTGTGTCTCTAGCAGCAACACCTATAGGTTGGCAAACAATTAAGGTTTCCAACCAAGGTGTGTGTGTGTGTGTGTGTGTGTGTGTGTGGTGAATGTTTTTTTAGAGAAAGAAATGTAAAGAGAAAAAATTGATTTATTTTTTTTCATGTAATTTGAAATGGTGAATAAAAGCTCCAACAACCCAAAGGAATTCACCATTCCAAATGGCGATGTACCTTCATCCACAACTGTTGTTGTTGGTTTTTCATCAATTAGTAGATCTAGTATAACCAAACTTGCTCTTAAATTAAGTCAACATTACAACATGAAGAAATTTTTTGAATTTCATGGGATCAAAAATCTATTCCTAAGGTTCTTTTCAAACTAAATGACAATGGGTTTATGTCATTTGAAACCAAACAAGTTTTTCATTGTATTTTGTGTCATTCAACTACTTTGAGTGTTCATTTTCTAGGATCGAAATATTGAGGTAAGAAAGGATTAATTTTTTATGAAGTTAAAAATGGAACTTCAACCATGAAAAAACATTATGAAGTTGAACATTTTGACATTTTTAAAATGTATGTTAATGAAATTGTACAATGCCATTCTGCCAAAACAAATGCTTCTACGAAACAAAGTTCAAAAAGTGATAACTCTAAGATCCATTTTTGCATTTTTCAATAATACTACAAATACCAAAAATCAAATGAAAAACAAAAAGCTTTCATTGATGATCTTGTGTTGGTTGTTGTGAAGGGGTTATTACCTTTAAACATGATTGAAAACTTATGGATGAGGTGATTTGGTTTACAAACAAACCCAGAATTGGTGTTTCCATCACACAAAAACATAATTGAAATATTATTTCATATGATAAAGCGCATACTTGAAGAATTTGTTTTGCCTTATGTCAATGCCATATTTTCTATCACAACATTTGACCTTTGGATCAACAAAGGTACACTTGATAATTTTGCCCCTATGATTTTTTTTAACATTGGATTGGGAACTAAAACATGTCACAATTGATCTGTTTTAGGCAAAAAAACATTATTGAAATTAATCTTGCTAGTCAATTGTAAACTTTGTTAAGAAAACAAGTTGACTAACAAAATTATTTATTATGTGAAAGATGAAGGCACAAATCTATTTACAATGACATATGTTCTTAAACAAATTGTCATTGTGAAGAATTGGGGATATTGGCACCATTTAAATGTGTTTGTTTTAGCCATGCCCTTTTTAAAACTTGCCAATATGCCATTTCTAATGAGAAGGTAATTTTAGGTCTACAACCTATGAGCAACAAATTTTTCACAATCTTCAATTCAAGCTTGTATAACATTGCCAAAAAAATCAAGAAAACAAAGGGCAAAATGGACATAGGCTTGTTTGGTTATAAGTATATTTAACTTTCAAAGTGGCAATGTTCCAATAGGCCTTTGAATTTAAGGCTATTCTTCATGTTTGTTACCGTCAACAAACATTGGTTGTCCAAAACATAATTCCAACACCACAGATTTGGGCCATTGTAAAAATCCTTGTTTCAACCCTAGCCCCACTTGTATTAAATTGTGTGCTAAATCAATATCATGGTTACTAGTTGTTGAATAATGCACTTGCAAATGCAATTAACCTTAGTGTGAACTCGATCAATGAGAGACTTAAACTAGAAATTGAATGAACTTTATTCCCCCATTTCAATTTGATGCAGAATTGCTATGAAATTGAAATGGGGGAACAAATAAGATGCAATTAGAAGTCACTCATGTGCTTGTTCCATTTCTAAATTGTTTGTATCAATTTTATCCCAAAAAATCTCACATGATGTTAGCTCTAATGTTTGATCCTACATTCAAAGATCTTTTTATTTTGAGTAATTATGTGAAAATTAAAAAAATCACAACTGCAACAACAAGATATAATTTTGAAACTTTAATTCCCCTTTTGTGTTTAACTTATCAAAAAAAATTATCCTTTTGCAGAACACCTATCAAATTATAACCCCCAAGAATTGACATTAATGATGTTTGGTGCAAGATTAACTCAAGATCAAATTGCCATGAAACATATAACTTTTTTGGATTTTCCAATCCCATATTTTTAATTTTTGCAATCATAGATTTTAATAATGCTAAGTACTCGGACCCTACTGTAATGAAAAAAATTATAATATGCCCTTACCCTTTGAATAAATAAATTGAAATTATATATATACCCCTACCTTAGGATATATAAAAACAATATACCTTCACAACATTGGTTCTTACACCTACTCCTTAAGAGTGGAAAAGATCTTACACTTAGAAGTAGACATATTTTCCTCCCACCCTAGGGAAGTAGGTGTAACATCCCTCCAAGAAAAGAAAAAGAGAGATATTCACAAATAGAAGGTGATCTCCAAATACACTAGGAAATTTCTCTAAGCTCTTTTTGCATGTAAACAGGGGAATCCACCAATAAATAGTTGCTTTTTCCTGAAATGAATTGAAAAGAAAAATGGCAACCCAAATTCAATTTATGCTACCATGGCAAGCTAGCACCTTTTTTTTCCAGAAATTAAAATCAACTCACAAACCAAGATATGAGTTGCCCAAGAAAAATGGCGGTCTCTGAAGTGTGGCTAGGCCCACAAATTGAACTTACAAAACTTATTACACTATCCAACCCAACCAACCTCACATCTGGCCCCCTAGTTTAAATTTGCAAATGCCAAAGACAAATTTGTGGTGAGATTGACTATGTATCAATGTGGACCAATAACATGATTTTAAAGAACTTAAGTATGTAATACACAATGAACAAACTCTAATACGTTTTGCTCAAATGGATGTGATTGGGTTTGATGTTAGAAGTTGATATGCCTAACAAATTATACACACAAAATTGGAGGCACATATCAATGTTGGGTGGGTATTAGAAATTGCACCTTAAAAGCCTTGCAGGTTATTAGGGTGGTTCTTATGGTTCATAACCACGGTCCTCAATAAAATCAAAAGAGCCAATTTTGATATATAACCATAGTTCTCAAATGGATCATCTCATGCAACTCTAAGTAAGGGAGGTTTTTTTAGTTGTAACAAAATTTACAGAAGATAAGGACAAAATTTTCCATTGCATGTCCAAAATGACCAGCTGGTTGCTACCCATTGGTGGGTGTTCTCTGAAGCATGTGACTTTGCATAATGGGTAAGCTTTGGTGTCCTTCTTCTTCTTAGTGGGCCCATGACCTGCTCATTTCCATAATCAGAACTTCCCCAAATTAGCTCCCCTCCAAAGTATGGGCACAAAACAGACAATCTTTTACTAAGCCACACTAAGCCTCAAGGGGGATGACATGCCAGAACTCATAGGATACTCTCATATGATGAGGATAGTATAATTGGGATTGGATCCCTTCCAAGCTTGAAGAATGTCTCCAACCATTGGGAGTGAAGAAACACACAACAAAAGAAAACTTGTTATCTGAAGAATCTGGAAACTAATATCCATGATCTCAGGTTCCCCTTCTACTTCATCCAGGGGTGCACATTTGTTTCGATTTTACAACCAGGGGAGTCCCAAGAGGTGCTTCTGTTTTGGGCATGCCCAATGTTCCAAAAGAATTTGCTGATGGGCCAATCAATATGGCTCCTTTAAGAAAAAAGGAAAAGTTGTGAGTGCACAACCCATGATCTAATTAATATGAATCACACTATATTGCTAATGGTCATATAAACGGGGTTTAAAAGATGGGCTCTCTTGGGTGCATACAATTGAGATTCTTTGATTTTTGAGAGTCATTTGTCAACAAGGGTCTCTATATACCCCACCCTTACCAGTCGGTTGGGGAAAGAGAGAATCACCCAACACGAGATTATATCATTTTGGGTGTTATTGTTAGCACTATATTTCCGACTAATGCTATGTACTAATGCTTTTTTGTTAATGGAGTCTGGCAGGTTTACATCATTTTCAGTGTTCTTTGTTAGCTTCCTTGCTAGTGCACTCTATTGCCACTTCCCCTCATACTGGTGCTTTTGTTAATAAAGCTTTGGCAGCTTGCAAAATTCATTATCATTTTGGGTGTTCTTCTTAGCTTCTTTCCTTGTACGCTATATTTCAACTTCTTCTTTGTATGGGTGCTTTCGTGAATAAAGTTTGGCAGGTTTACATCATTTTAGCCCTTTCTTGTCAGCTTCCTTGTTAATGCGCTCCACTTATTTCCACTTCTTCTTCGTACTTGTGGTTTCATTCACAAACAGGCTCATCTCATCTTGCAGTGGCTCTGCCTTTTATATGGCAAGGTTCAAACCACAATAGTCGAAATATAAAATGTTTCACAGAACTTCAGAGAAAGAAATTTTGGATGGTGTATTTGGAAGGTGCCTTACTAGGCTAAATTTCTTGCTTCCTCCTGGAGCTTGAAATCTCACATAGTCTCCTTGGAATGAGGATCTTATGTGTAAACTCTCTTGGGTGGGAGGGGGAAAATGATGAAATGCAATCTCCAACTTTCATTTAATGCATTTGAGCCATTCAGTTTGCGCACAAACCCTTGCTTGTCACAAAGGGTGAGGCACTACTGTCAATGCCTTTCACCTTGAACCTTTTGCTGATCCACCCTCAGTTCACAAGGTGAAAGGCATTGATGATAGTGCCTCATGAAGTTCAAGGAAAAAAATGAACTCACAATTCACACGCTAAGCACACATTCCTCAAAATGTGGGACAAAATGAAAACTAGCTTAAAGGGCAAGTTCAAACTAGCAACAATGGAAAACAAAAAATGTTCCTTGAAGTTCTCCAACAAAAAGTGAACAACAAAATAACATTAAAACACACCCACTAAACATTACTCAAAATTTGAGACCAAATGAAATCTATATTGTTTTCAGGCTGTCTCCTTTTCAGACATAGCCAATCAAGTTTGGCAGGGTTGTTTACATGATTTTGGTTGTGTTCTTCTACGCGTCCTTGCAAAACTGCATTAGGGCGCAATCACACTCAAAGTAGTCACTTCACTTTAGGCAAAAGCAATGCTTATTTGACATGTTTGCATTTCCAATAAATTAAATTGATGGTAAAATTGTGTCTTGTAATTACACATCAATGTAACTTTTGAATAATGTTGAAAATAATCCAATGAGTATAAAATAATCCAAAAAAAATCATAAAATCTGTGACCAATTTTTTTGATCATTGTTCTAGCACCAACAAGCATTGTTTAAGCACTTGTGTCAAAACACTCTTTGAGCAATCCCAAGTTACCACATCAACATTTTCAAGACTAAGTGTAGGGTAAGGCCCGAGGAGAGTGGGCTTTATGGGAATTAGCCTCACACTTGACCTTTGAGGGCTTTACATGTAAAAATTGCACACACTTCTTTACAAATTTCTTGTGGTACTCGCTTGGTATCATGGTAAAAATCACACCAAAAGGCTTTTCAAACACGTAAATTTCCTGTCTCTACGAGCAATTACCTTCTCAAAAAGCCCACCAGCATTTTATGCTAAGGCTATGTGCAACAACACTCGAAAAAGTGACGCATGTCTTTCGGGAATGAGTACTAAGTAACACTTGTCTCCTCAGGAGGAAATACCAACTCCTGCCTTCTCAGGAAGACATACCAACTTTATTTATGCTCTTTACATTCATTAGCACTAGATCTTGAGGTATAGACTTTTCCTACTTGATTGGCAATGAAGTACTCAAATTTCCCAAGGTTCCTGGAGGTATCTCTTTGTGAGCATTTGGTGATACTTTCTCATTGAGCTTTCTTCTACAGATACTGTTCCTGGAAGCACAGAGCTCTCCTAGTAAATATCTGCCATGTAAGGAAGGAAGGAAAGAAATTTTCAAAGAAAGGACAAAGCAGAAAGTCAGAAGCTGGAGGGTGGTATGTAGTGCTGTCTCCTTGACTTACGCAAGTTAGTCTGTAAGATCCCCTGCAGTTTCTCATCATCAAGTTCTTATGATCAAGGAAGGAAGAACCTCTTCCAAGCACATTTCACTCCTGACATTTGTTGCCATTGATAGAACATGAGCCAGTCCACCATGATTCTCTCTTTGTTTATTATTCCTTATAGACCAGCAGCTTCAAAACAAAAATCACCTGGTCATGAGCAAATGGCCCAATTGCTAGAGAGTAGCTCAAAGAAAACAAATTTAAGGACCCAGATAAAACCCATGTTTGCAGGCTATTGACTTTTTAAATAACCACGGGGTAGTTCTCTTGTTTTTCAATTGTTTTTGGGACCACACTGGTTAGCAATATCAATATCCAAAAAAAATTGGGTGTCGAGTAGATTATTAAGAAATTGGGTAATAACCATAGATTATGCATAAGGGTAAGTTTTCAATAAACCACTGGTTCATTTTTTAATAACCAGAACCGATGGTTCTAACCCTCCAAACCTAGTAACTACACAGCACTAATATACACCTCATATGAAGACTGGTATAAAACAGGTACAAGGCTGGTATTACCTCATATCCCTAGCAGCCCTGTTTTATTGGTGAAATTTCACCCAAAACTGATTTTTTCTTTCTATAATCCAAAATGAAATGATTTGGGAGGGTTTCATTTGCCAAAAATGAGAAAAATAGCAAAAATAGTCAGATTCATATTGTTGGTGTTATGTGTGTAGCCATAAATATAAAAGGTTGATTAAAGACTTGTACCTCAGATCTGGTTTATAGCCAGATTTGGCTAAATCTTCCTAGGGATGAGTGCCACTTAGGCTACACAAAATAATTCCTAAAGCAAACATTGATGGTCCTCAGCAGGTTGGTATATTGCCTCATCTCATATACCAAACTGGTAGGGTCCTTGATAACAGTGTTGGGTGGTAAATAACCAAATTGAAATTGAGTCTAGTTTTTGAAACCAGAACCAATTTTTTTACTTTTGAAGAACAAGACCCCAAACTAGATTCTCAACTCTATTTATATTTTTGAAAAACTGAAATCAGAATCAAGGTATTTAGAAAACAATACTAAAAATCAGGGTGCTCATCAAAGGTTAACTATCGGTTACAATTTTGGTTACTTGGAAAAATCTGATTGTCAGAACCAAAACTAAAACTGGAATTTATTTCTTGGAAGAATCAGACCTAGAATCTCAATTCCATTTATGTGTGAAACTAGAACCAGAGCTTCTTTTATGTTGGTTGATACCAAGCACATGCATATATATATATATATATATATATATACCAAATCATCACTGGAAAAAACTAGTGTTATATGAAGACATCTAGTTTGCAAGATTAAATCCTAAGGTTTAGGTTCTTATGACCTGGACCCAAGTTAACACCCTTTTGCTGAAACAGAGATAAGAATCAGACTGAGGAACTAGTCTTTGGTTGGATCAGAAACTGAAACCAGAAACTCTGAAAAAATCTTCTTGCATTACACAAGGTCAGTGTTAAATATTAATTAGTTGCTTAACTTCATACCTATATAGACCCATGTTTTAATTTATTGTAAAACTTTATACCCATACAATCTTTAGCAGTTGCATTTAGTGTGTAGTGTGTGCATAGAACCAAACCAATTTTTTTCATTGGACATGGAGTTTCTTTGAATTTTATGCTAGAACCAAAACCTGGAGAACCCCCCACCTTCAAATAAATTTTACTATGTCAAAGCCTGGATCAGAAAGGACGAACTGCACAAAACTGGGAAGAACATCAAGAGCTAAGCTACTACAGTTGAACATTGAGAGCCAGAATCGTATCTATTATGACGACAACATTGTAACTCGTCATGCTTAGAAGCAATCATCATCATCATCATCATCACCACATAACTTCCAAAGGAATGGGCTGAAAATGAAGGAGGAAAGTAGAAAGTACCCAAGGAAAGCTGCCGGCTAAAGTGTCTCACAAAACTCTGTTGTAGCAGCATGCAAATTTTGAGGGCGGCAGGTAGCAGCTGTTGCTGGATGGCTGGTTGATTGCTTCAGCGCGAATGCATCTACACTTCACACGTCGAATTGCCGAACTGGGAGTCCCACTGGTGGACGACCACAGACTAGCGGTAACCCAAAAAAATTCCAGAGAGAATCGACAACAACTGTGACGTCAGTAACTAACTAACGGTCGGCGCAATAGCCGGCGAGGTGGGTGTGGGACCACGAGATCTACGCCACGTCTTGACCTTTGTCGTCGTGATGAATGTCGCGGAAAACACGCAAACACGACGCCCATAACGACGACAACGACAAACCCATTTCTGCGACTCTCTGACGAGTAAGGAAGGTACTTCTAACGCGACGCGAGGAAATGTTTCTTAGTGTTTCCCGTCGAGCTTGCGCAGCTAGAGTCTGGACTCTGCATGCGCGGGCGGAGGGGGTAAGGGGGAGGAGGCGATGCTGGGGAGTTTCTTCCAGACTCGGCGAAACCCTAACCCTAATTTTAGTGGCAAAATCTGGCGAAACGAGGCAGATGCCGCTAATTTTGGAGCTAGTTAGAACACTGGCTGGCTGGCTGGCTGGCTGACCGTCACCTAATTTTCTTTTTTTTTCTTAAATATTTTTTTTATAAAAATATTTCCCTTTCGAAACTTGCAGTGTTTTTTTCCTTTTTTTTTTGTAAAGGTGATTTTTTTTCACAATTTCTTCATGTGAAAAATCTGATTTTGAATTATACAAAGTATTATTTTTTAAAATAATTGAAACAATGGCTGAAAGAGGAGGAGGCTGCTGCTGCTAATTTTGGAGGTAGTTAGAACTAGGTAGCTGGGACCCCATTTTTCTAATATTTATTTTTAAAAATATTAAATCACATGGTCCCCTTTTGGAACCTACCTAGGTAGCTGGGACCCCCTTTTTCTTATATTTTTTTTAAAAAAAGATTAAATCACATGGTCCTCTTTGGGAACCTACCTAGGTAGCTGGGACCCCATTTTTCTTTTATTTAAAAAAAATTAAATTAAATTAAATCACATGGTCCACTTTTGGAACCTGTAGTGATTTTGTCTCTCTTTCTTTCTAGGCAAATTTTTAGCAATTTCTTAACCTGAAAAATCTGATTTTTGTCTTGATTTTTTCAACATTTTCTCTGTTTTTTTCCCCCCACTTTGTCCCCTTTTGGAAATTGCAATGAATATTTGTAATCTTTTCTATCATCAATTACAGGCAACTTCCAAAATTCCATGTCTCCGGAGAATTTGATGAAGCTGGGAAAAAAAAAACCAGCTTCATTTGCACTTGCAATCTTGGAGAAATGAATGATCAAAGGTTCACATCCAATGAGCATCTACACCGCTCAAAGAGAGGGCAACCTTTTGTAACAATTTTCAAGCAAGTTCATTGTTTCCAACCCCCTCCTGCGTTCCACTTTGTGTTGCACAGGCAGATAGCAAAACTTGGAACATTGGAGTTGTTGCTAAACTTTTCTATCTCTCTCTTGCTACCCAAGCTCCAAAACAAGCTCTGACAGAGCTTGAGAGATAAGAATAGTCAGTGGCAGAATCAAGCACAGCAGCCATTGCAAGACAGAATCCATCACCAAGGGCCCGTAACTTGCTTCATCTGGTTTTGTTTCTCTAGAGGCCCAATTTTGCCATGAACCAAATTGATAACAACATATATCATAGTCATAAAGTAATGAGAATTTCTTCTCCATACTTCCAATGACATGAAAAGACATGTACAGAAAATCGTAATATTCAACTACTCTAGCACTTCACAGTGTCCTGTCCTAGCAACACTTTCTCTAGTAACAGGGCTGATGATCAAGTAACTGCTCATGGAAGTCCCACACAGCTGATGACCAAGTACTTAACACAGAGTCTACTAATGTGCACAAACATAGACAAGGAAGAAAGATTCTCAAGTCAACTGAAACATATACATGACATAATTGATCATACATGTCCATTCCTATCAGACTATTGCAAATCAAGACCTGGATTTCAAGTGCAGGTGGCATACAAAATTGATACTGCAGCTTTTTCACCTTCAAAGAAAACCACAGATAATGAGACTTCACCCTCTGATGTTAGCAAATGGTCATGAATCTGAATAACTACTTCCTTTAGTTTCCTGTTGTTGCAAAAAGTCCGGCCTTGTAAAACATTGAAGGGCTCTGCTCTAATAAGATCAAAGGTACTGGTGCCACTTCACAATGGCACAAAACAAAGTGGGTTCTTAAAGAAATGCAAGCAAAAGTGAAAATTACCTAGCCTCCATACTTTTACTCTGGAATCATTTGCTCACTATCAACATCTGCCTCTGTGTCAATTTGGGGTTGTTTGGGTCCAGAAGCTGGGGCTTGCTTTTTCTTGATACCACTCACAATATCATCAATCCTCAACAGCATGCATGCTGCCTCAATGGCTGTCTTGAAGGTCTGGACCTTGACTCCATAAGAGTCCCACACCTAGCAAACAATAGGCACATCTCTTAGACAAATTTGACAGCATTCATTATAAGCTGCCAATCAGAAGATCAGAAGAAAGACCAGCCAAACAAAACAATTTCATTTTGTCATAACTTGTGCATCGTACCAGATGGAGCTAAAAATTCTGGCACATGAATCCATAAAAATCGCTAGTGAACCAACATGCACATAAGATACTGAGCACAAGTTTAATCAGCCTTGAAAGAGAGGGAAAGAACATACCCCAAGTTCCTTCATGTCAGTAATAACACCCGTGTTGCCATCAATGCCGACCATTGGATTATCACAATGTGCGTGCTGGTCAATTCAAACCAGAATGCTTAAGTTAGAAATACAAACAGCAAAGCAGTGAGACCTTTCCCATACCCTTATGCTAGTGACAAGATCACCTAGCCACTTCATGGTACAACACCACAAAGACCTCTGCTTCCACCTATCTTTCCCTGTCAAGTGCTGGTAAGGCAAGCATTCATTATGGAATTCTCTGTCTGTCCCTTCACAACAATCTAAGCTTTTAACAGACTACCCAACTCTACAGAGAGAAAAGTAAAGCTCCTGTGAGCCCTGATCCACACCTTAGGACATTTCTTCATCTTGGCAAAGGCAGGTAAAGATATGTGTCAAGATCAGCTATACTTCAAGTCAAAGCACAAGAGACTTGGTAAAATTGTTGAAAGCATGAATTTGAGAACTCTTCAATGAGTTGCTATGCTCCAAGCATTTATGATCTCACCTACCATTACCAGTCAATATCTTCATTGAAATTGCTTAATCTCTGGGTTTGATTATGAAAGTCAAAGAGTGCTAACCTTGGCTTGCAGTGCAGTCATGGTCCGAATAACATTCACACCACAATTTTGCGCAAGTGTCCGTGGTATTACTTCGAGTGCTTGTGCAACTGCACGATATGGCAACTGCAATATAACCAAACAGACATATGTCACATAAGATAAGAGATGCTGGAAAACCTGCACTGGAGGAAAAAATGGACCATATTCAACCAACTTGTTGCTATGCATGAGGCGAAAAATCTGCATGTGACTTAGGAGCATAGATTAAACCTGTTCTATTCCTTCAATTGAGGAACTTTTCTCTTTCAAGGCTGCTGCCACTGCCATTTCTGATGCACCACCACCAGGCACCAGCTTTGCATCCTTCATGACATTGCGGGCCACCCCCATAGCATCCTGGCATTCACCAAACACACCTCGGATATCTGAGAAAGTCCCCAGACAGACGAACCAGAGTGGCGTGCAGTCATCCACTATAAATAGTAAACATATATCACTCATGTTTTACAGCACATCATTGCACAAGAGAGTGTAGGTTGAGTTGTGGCTTTCTGACTAACCTGCAAGTTGCGTTCCACCTCATTCAAGAGGTCCTTGCTAGCACCTCGCAAGAGCACAGTGCAAGCTTTAGGATCCTGACAGTCCACAATAAATGTGAAGTACTCGTCCCCAATTTTCTGGACTTCAAACAAGCCAGCTCCTGTACCAACATCACTCTCCTGAAGTTCCTCAGGCCGGTTCACAATAGTTGCACCACATGCACGGGCAATGCGATTATTGTCTGTCTTTCTCACTCTGCGAATTGCACTAATACCAGCCTTGCTCAGGTAGTGTGCCGCCAAATCACTTAACCCCTTTTCTGTGATAACAACATCAGGTTTGAATTTGATGATTTGCACACACAGATTCTCTATGAATTCTTCTTCCATGCGTAGCAGTGTTGCCCTGCCACCACAAATCCAGTTAGATGAAATAAGTGACCAAATCCTCATAAGACCATAAATAATATCAACACTGGACAAGACAGCACAACCCCTTGTGACAAAATGTTAGGTTTTGTCAAATATAAAACACAACATGGAGGCAAAACAAAGAACAAATTCCCCACACCTCCTTCCACATACAGATCTGAACGGTGGAAGAACGTCTACAAACCAAAATATAGTGAGACTTACACTCTAGTCAAGAGTAAGAAAGAGGGAGGGCCAAGATGCATTATTAAAAATGGCTAAGGGACGAGGTGCCACCCCAATACAACAATAGTGGGAACCCTGGGTTAGGAGTTACAACCATCGTCATTAGTTGGATTTCACAAAGACAACATGTTACACATTTCCAGGATAGTGAGACGCTTACTAGTAGAGAAACAAACATCAAAGTGACTTACAGTGCATCTTTCCATAATTGATCTATCCTTGATTAGCACATAACCTTGTGACAATGTTGCTGTGAAATAAGAGACAAACCAAAATGATCAGAGTTATAATGTTCTGTATCATACCAGTCATCTTCTTTCATGAGTTCTGCATTGGTCATATTCTCGCCCTTCTTGTACTCCAGTGGTGAATCAAGTAGAATGATACGTGGGTTCAAAATGCGGCGTCTCATCTTCCCTGGTGACACCACATCCTTATTGAACATGACTCCTTTCAGAACCTTTGAGTCCTCCAATCGACCCCCTGGAATTTTTTCTACCTTGCTGTACTTCTTGATGTCTACCTCATGCTGACCATTTCCCAAATCAACTGAAATCGTTGACACTGCATCTATGGCAAGATCCTGTGACCCATAGGTTTCATCAGTCTATTATGAACAAAGGTAACATACTGTAAGCATTCAGGTACCTTATATCCAAAGGTCCCTTCATCTCTAATATTAACATGTACCTCATGTTCCATACCAGGCCAAGAGTGTATCATTTTGTCCTTACCACTAGCAAGGACATGAATGTGTAGGGCTTAGTGATTAAGTTGCTGTCTTATAAGTTACTGAGAATCACAGAAGAAGGAAACTTACAGCAATGAGAGTGCCAAAACGGCTAGTAAACTTTGTGCCAATACAACTTCGAACAATATTCAGCATCATCTGGCCTGCATCCATCATAACAGATTTGTTTCCAGCCTCACCATCAGACAGGATACTAAGTCCATAAGGGAGTCTAAGACAAAGGCATAGAGAGACCTACACAGACAGTAGTTGAAGTCCCTGCACCATGAAGATAACATTCAACCATACCATACACACAGAAATCTTTACTGCCCCTGTACAAGTCAGTACATACAGAAAATTGTTCATAGAAACTCACGATCAGTGGTGTCAATAGGGAAAGCAACTTTGTCCAGTGCGGCAATTGCATCCTCCAGTGCCTTATTGTATGCTGCAAAACAGATGACTTTGTCAAAAATTTGTTGAACATACCCAAACCAAGGGTAAAAAACCAGATTGCACAGATATTTTGCTGTGCAAACTATTTTTTGTTTTGTGATACTGATCACAGAGACTCAGAGACTATACACACTCACAGAGTCAGCATTCAATAGTACCTCTGCATATGACAGTTGGGTGGAAACGTTTATCGAGAAACTGCTCTGCAACATAGAGAAATTCACCAGCTGCAAAAAGAGTCATGTATATCAGTTTCCAGAGGCACACACTTCCACACAGGCAACAGTCCATATAGTGATGAGGAAATTCAGACACATGAAACTTAATTGCAGGTAACCTCAAGCTCAAAAGCTTAGATTGGAAGCTTACCAAGAATGATAACAGATGTAGTTCCATCACCAACTTCCTCATCTTGTGTGCGGCTGAGTTCTATCATGGACTGAAAGCCAACACAACCATGTGTTAGTTCCATTTGCTTGTTTTGAACTGAAATGATCTTCATGGAGTAGATCCGATCACAGTTCACACTCAATCATGAGTTAGGTTTTGCAACACAGTATGTAAAAATCAGACCTTAGCAGCTGGATGGGCAACATCAAGCTCTCTGAGAATTGCATTTCCATCATTTGTAAGCACTATTCCTGCCAAGATGGAAAAGAAACCATAACAATTGTAGACTCTCCAGCTTGAGTTGGAAGAATTGCAAATGGGATAACAACAGCCAACAACTTCCATGATATTCATGGCACTGAAGGAAAACACTCATATACCAGCTAATGATTTACAAGCAGAGAAAGAGATCAGTGAGAGATAGATGATTTTATATAAAAGAAAAGAGTGCATGAGTTAAAGCAGCACCTCCACTGGCATCAAGAAGCATCTTGAGCATTGACCTAGGACCAAGAGTGGTCCGAATAACATCTGCAACAGCCTGCACACCTCACGACGTTCATGTTAGCACTCCATGTCTCAGTCTTCGCAGCATAACTTTGTGTTTCCAATCTCAGCCCTAAAAAGAAGTGGCGATCAAAAACCCTACGTAAACGATGCAAGAACGTGTCCAAGAATCGAAAGCGAATAAGAGAAAAATCAATCACAATGCGAACGACATCAAGAATCGTTTCAACCCATAGAGAGAGAGAGAGAGAGAGAGAGAGAGAGAGAGAGAGAGAGAGAGAAACATGTATACACGGGGAAAAGAACGTGAAGAATGGAAAAGGGAGATCACCTTAGATGCCTGGATATTAGCGTGAGGAACTCTGCTGCCCGTCTCCCTCTTCGTGGCATCGTCTGCAGGAAGCCACAAATGCAAAACCCTCAAACATCACCTCGATCAAAGTTGACCAAAAGAAAGAAACACAAAAACAGAGAAAGAAAGAAACATTATACCAGACATTCTCCGAAACTTTCCTGCAGACTAGAAACTGCGAGAGAGAGAGAGAGAGAAGAAACACTCGTGAAAAGGAGGACACAGAAAGGAGCAGGTTGACGTACTCAGAACCAGCACAGGGGCCTGCATGGTGCACAGTTGGTCTCTCGCTTCAAGATTTGGCTCGAAAGAAGCGCTTTCTCTTAGCCTCGGATACAAGCAACTCTATTGCCTGATGCGAGTACCCGATCTCTCACGCTGTTGCACAAAAGATTGCGAGCTTTTGCGTCTTCTTTGCTTCCTGACTTCGTCTTTCTTCTTTCCCTCCCTCCTCTAGTCTCCTTCCGTTTCTTGGAGGCGCAACAAGCCAGATCCCGAAAAGGTTAAGACCTCGACAAAATGCCTATATTGGGGTCCCGAGGTGAGATGCGCCATTGTGAGGTCCCGAGACGAGAACCTGTCGACCAATGATACATCGTGATTTCCAACAACAAAAAGAAAGGGACCTGGATTTCTTTCAGGACATGAAAAAACGGATCTCGTTTTAGGGCTTGAAAGAGTCACATACACACGCACATTCCCGCCTTGTGGAGGAAAATAGAAGCGCCCTTTTCAGGATTAAGAACTCTATAATGCTGCCTTCGTGGATGACAAACCTCATCCAAATTATTATGTCCCTTGCAAAAAACTATATACCTATCTGGTATTTTTTAAAGGAAATAATAATAATAATGATAATAATGATAATAATAATAATAATAATAAGGAAATGATTTCAGGATTCCAAATTCTGCAACTAAATGCGGTTTTTCTCAATTTTGATTTTTGGAGAAAACAATTATAATTGATGCATTTTAATTTGAATAATGATAAATGTCTAAGTAATTGGATGAATGGTTATCATTCTTCTTGAACGTATCTTCATCTTTATTATTAATATAATTAAAATAGGTTTTAAAGATTTTAAGTCGTACCTTTTTTTTGTTTCAGGGTTCGAGTGCTGGATTTTAGGGTTTGCGGGTTTAGGGTTTGTGGTTTTTTAGGGTTCTCAGTTAGGGTTTGGCGCTGGAGAGACAGACCAAGAAGAGGCTGGAGAGAGACAGAGACAGAGCCACGAGGACGAAGAGAGCGCTGTGCGTCTGTGCGGCTCTGCATGTACCCGGTCACCGCGCGTGAAGAGGTCTCAAGCATCGGAGGATCGGTCTCTTTTCGCTGCAAATGCCAGATCGTATAGGTGTATTTTATTTTCCAGGGATCGGGAAAAGGAAGGGAAGCAAAAGGGGAAAAAAAACGGAGATTGAAGCATGATGTGATATACAGGTAAGATCCATCTGCATTTCTGTTCTGAATTAAAGTGTAAATTTACATTTAAATTAATTTTTGTTTGGTTTCACAAAGTGAGCAGATGACGCATTTTTCCATTTGTCCAGAGTTGTTGACGGATGATTGCGTGAAGAAGTATTCTGTAGCTTACAGTAGTAGTCTTTGAAAGGAAAAAAAAAGGGGGGGTGGGGGCGAATTCTTAATGGATGTCTCTCATGGAGTTTAGAAAATCATCTGGAAACCGCGTTTGCAGTCATGCGGTATCTGTGTTAGTACTGCGTTAGAGTGTTGCTCATCAGCGCAATTTATGTTATTGGTCTTCCATTCTTTGGAACTGTGGAATAAAGTCTCCATTGATTTTCATCTTACTGAAACAGATGTGTGAATTGCTGCTGACTCAAAGAGGAGTCAGGAATTGTTGGTTTTGAGGTTATAGGGTTTAGGGTTTGGGGTTAGTTAAACCCTAAACCCTAAACCTCAAATTGTTAGTTTGAGGAATCAATGGGACAAGTATGGAGGGAGTGTGCTATTCACCTTGCTCAGGATGAATCTATTAAGAGAATTCCTACAAAACAGTCGAATGTCCATTTGTACTCTGATTGAAAAAAGTGGCCCCCAGTTGATGCAGTCAGTGGATATATGGCTCCAGAAGAGAAGATCTTGATTGAGATCAAGCAAGAGGACCATCTTAAACACTTCAATAGAGTTGATGGGGTTGCAGAGATGGTGTGGAGATTCTGCCTGAACATACTGTCCAGGAGTTGATTCACTTCTTTTTCAAAGTTTTTGGTAAGAATAGAATGATCCATAGACACTTTTTTTTAATGCAATTATTTCTTTTTTTGTATTTTATAAAATTTATCATTTTTTTTGCTTAAGTTTTTGGGTTTGAAATTGCAACTAAATTGTTGTAACAAAAAATATAACGCATGATTTGAAGAGATTTAACATCAATATCTTTGTTATCGGTGACACAATAAAATGCCCAACATAATGTAATTATATTATTTAATTTCCAAAAGTTTATTTGCACATGCAATTTTTGTAAATTTTCTTTTCTTGTTTTGGTATCATTTTCTAGATTTCTACTTAATTATGTTGAAAACTATAATGTTCTTTAAACAGCTCTTACAAAGGTTCATCTTTTATTACTATTTCATTCAGCAAAACATCATATGCATTTTCATTTTGAGAGGATTATTCCAAGTTCAGTTTTCAAAAGAAAATGTTGTTCAATGAATAAAGAAATAAATAAATAAATAAATAATGATCTACTAAAATATTGCAATCCTTTACAAGCAAAATAATCTATTGAAATATTGCACACACTCACAAAGAAAAATAATCGCATTTCATTTTTTCACCATTTTGCATAATATTTTTAAAATTTGTATGTTTCAATTTATGTATATGAAAAGAATAGTATAGCTCTAAACATAAAAATAAAATCAAAATTTAATCAAAACTTATTTGACATTGGCATCCAACACTTGCACAAAATGAGAAGGCGAAAATACCCAGCTTGATAACAACACAAGAAGCACCAACAAGCAATGACCAATAGGACCAATGAAGGTGAGGGTGGTGTAGGTACTAGATATGAAGCTTTAGCAATGGCAACAGTTGGTGACAACCAATAATACCACCAAGCAACAATGAGGAGCACTAGCAAGTAAAATCAAGGAACACCAACAAAAAACACCAAGAAGCAACACTAAAGAGCACAAGCAAACAATGACAAAAAGCATCAATAAACTATGGCAAAAGGCACAAGTAGGCAACATGTGAGAAGCACAAAACACAAAGCACAAACTTGGAAAAAATGTAGATGCATGAAGAGCACAAAGCACAAAACAAAAACACCGAAAAAATGCAAATGCATGAGGAGCACAAACACAATGAATTAAAAAAAACCTTCATAACTCTTTATTTCTCTCATTCTTTATTGTCTCTTGGAAGGTGATGACACAAAATTGCAAACTAGCAAACTAACCTAAACTAATAACACCTTAATCCCAATTGCCTCCCAATCTCACCTTAATCTTTGCATTATCTTGAAAACCAAATTTGGGTTTTCTCGTAAAACCCAAGTTAGTTTTCACTTTTTTTTAATTTAAAAAGGAAGGTAGTTCCCAAGACCACATTGTCACACAAGTGAGAACTAGGAGTTCAATTTGCATCCCAACTGCTTTTCATGTTAATATTTCTTGATTTTCATAGTGAAAATTGAACTAAGAATCAAGTCAAACTTCAATAACCACCCAACACTAATATACTCACAAGCATAAACAATATTTCCACCATTAATTCATAGTGTTAATATCACTTTCACATATAAAATTAGCATAGTAAACTAGTATGATGTAATATTTCTAACATATGTTTTTCTCTATATGAACACCCATCCGCAAGGATACTTCAAAGCTTCTTGCTTTAGGCCAATCCACCATTGCAAAACCATTATGCAATAATTGACAACATTTCTTTATCCTTTGATTTAGTGGAACCTTATGTTTCCTCACTTTTAAAAAAGAAGTAATAAAAAATGTTGTAAAAGGTCTCATTATGTAGCAATTCAAAGTCAAGAGAACCAACAAAACCAAAGAAGCCACCTATATCAATTGCAAAATTTTCATAAATTATTGTTTTTGTTGCCGAAGTGGATCATGAAAAATAATATAATTATTTGACACCAAACTGCTGAACCTGAAAAGGTAGTACAACAATAAGAAGCTAGACCACTGAGTGGAGTGATACTACACAACATTATACTCCGTCATTGACTCTAACATGAAGTAAGAAGTAGAAGCAACTCTTACCCATGAATCAGGTTTCATGTGATTCATGGTATGTCATTAACGGTGTGTGACAGTTCTTTGATTCTAAGTGACTGTCAGATCCAGATACTTAAATTGCTAGAATCAAAGAACTGGGCCAGTTCCACATATTTTAAACCCCTCAAAGAACCAGTGGTTTTCTAGGCAGATCTTTTGACTTTATCAAAAAAAAAATTTGAGGTTGTTATATAACAGCACCAGGTATTTGATTGTTTTGAGTGGTTATCAACCCTAAGATACCTGGTGGTGGTTTGGTGCAGTTTCTAATAACCACCCAACACAAGGTGTCATAGTGACCAGTCTGAATATGACAACACTTCAGCAAAGGAACTGCATGATCAGCTATGACCCAAACATCCTGCTCGCCTTGACATTGAAGAATAATTAGCCTGTTTGTGATGCTTCCACCCACCCGTTGTATCATATATGCACATCTGTGAACAGCTCTGAGAAACTGACAACTTTAGATTGATTGAACCTAAAATCCTCTTTTGAATTTATGGAGCCTCTTCCTTTTGAGGTTAAAGAGTGATGAAAATGGTCATTTACCATTTCCCTTCTTGGAATTTATCAGCACATGAGATTGCATGTGCCCTGGTCTTCGGTGACAGCTGCTGGAGCAGAATGTCACGAATGTGTTTAGCACCTGTCTCACCTGCCCTTGTGGCTAGCTCCAAAAATACTAGAGCCAAGCTGCCATCTCCTTCCTGCACAAAAAGATACATAAGAAGTTAAAACTCGAGAGGGTATTCTTTCATGCCTTCTCAAGAATTGAAGTACTTAGATAATTGAATTCTGCAAGATTTGTTGACATGAATCATATCAAGAAGTTCATTTCACCACTCTTGTGGGAGTGCATTGCCAGGGCGAGAGAACAGTTCAGAGAGAGCACGAGATTCGTTCAAGCAACTGCAGTTGAGTTCTGGAACCTACTGCAAACAAAGTCAGACCATGCTCAAACTGTGCCTTGCGATGGCCAGCCATTGCAGCACATTTCATCCAGTGCCTTGCCTCACGATAGTTTTGTACAGTGCCCTCTCCTGATCGATAGCACAGTGCTAAATTGTACATGGCCCGTGAGCTTCCCCCTTCTGCTGCTTTCAGATACCATTGCGCCTGTTGTCACACCCCAAACAATCCTGTATGCTTAACCATCACAATGCAGATTTCAAAAGAGGCAAAAGCCTAACCATCCCTTGTCTCAACATCCTTATTCTCATGGCTTGTGCAACAGTTCTGCTGTTAAGCCTGCCACTGACAACAACCACATGCAATGATCACTGATCTACCCACCATTACTTTCCTAAGTGGTTGCACATTGCTTATTAAGATGATCCTCCTAAGGACCTACATGTATTCAAAATAGAGTTCAGGGAAAAAGAATAGACAAAGTAGGTCACTTACTGCTTTGGACATATTGCGGTCTACTCCCCACCCTTGGTGCAGGCACAGGGCTAAGCTATATTGTGCCCGGGCATGGCCTGCCTCAGCTGCTAGCTGAAACCACTTCACTGCCTCTGCTAGATCACTTGAGTCTGCTTCAGCCCAGAAAGAAAAAATCAGGTCACAAGCAGGTGCCCAGACCAGTGTTCTAATTTATCAGGTCATTGAGCAATCAATTACTATGTGATGACCATTGGTGGCATCTGCAAAATTTGGAAACCCCCAGTGAAAGAAGTAGAAGTATTGGTGGGAGAGGATGCCCCACACAGTATGAAGGGCGCATATCAGTCAAAAACAGTATCCTCCAGTGCTGCAACCTTCTAATTCACTGCCATACATACATCAGACTGCCCACTCGACAGGACTGGCAGGACTAAGGAACAGTAGGAGAGAAAAATGTGTAGAGATGGAATAATACCAAGCATATAAGCAAGGCCAAGGTTGCACTGCCCAGCAGGACACCCAAGATCAGCTGCTTGCTTGTACCACCTTATGCCTTCTTCTTGCCTGCCCTGTTTCACAACACCAGAAGGTTGAGATGCTTTTGTGAAGAAATAGTCTGTAGATTTTTAACCATGAATATCAAGCCTATGAAAATCAAGGCTACTTCTCAGTACACTTGTTGCTTGCAGTAACTACATCATCTGGAAGTGTCTACAAGAGGAGAAAGGCCAGAACAATTCAGCCCGGCAATTTGGGTGCAGCACAAGAGAGCAGAACAGTTCATAAACAAAATCTTGTGTCTTGAATGAAGGTTGAAGAGCCTTGTCAATTTAGCACATTGATTTCCCAATACTGCTTCTATTGACACAATTGATGGAAAAATGCTTCACTGAAAGAAAAAAGGTAGGGAAGGTGAAAGACACAAAGGAGAACAGACCAGCTCCCAGAGGAGGAGACCTGCATCCACCATGGCAGCTGCACAGCCCCGAATAGCACCTTTTTGGAACGAGTCCAGAGCTTTGCCAAGATTACAACTGACTCCACCCCGGCCATGCTTCCATTTCTTCCCCCATTCTAGAAACAACATTCCTTCGCGCAGTGGTGCGAGTGCCTGGTTCCATGACCGACATACACGAGTGGCAGCCCAAAGATCTGCCCAAGAAAATGACCCTGCAATCTGGCGCAATACATCAAAAGGAAGGAGTGCAAAATCTGCTGTAGATGCTTGAAGAATGCTTGTGGAACAGGTTGGGTGTTCCTTATCAGCCCAGAAGTGATCTGACCTTCTTGCATTTGTCAGCCTATCATTACCTTCAATCCAGGACCTGTGCTTGATAGCTGTTGGTTCATACTTAATAAGCTTTTCATGACCAAGCCTATTCCTAATTGAGAATGAATCCCGTGCCCAAACCCTACTGGAACGAGTAGAACCCTCAATAACAGAAAGACCTTTCCCCTGCTGCCAGAGCAATTCCTCGTGATCATTTTCCTGAGGAGACACTGCTCTCAAGCGTTCACGTAGGGGGTGGTGATGAAGCCGGGGTTCCCGAGATCGTAGCCTGCACAACCATCCCATGCTTTTTAGTAGAAACCCCACATTAACATCACTCAGAACTGCCAGCACATCACCATATCAATATATCCCCCTTCTAACACACCCAAATTTGTATTGAGGTGCTGGGTTCTATTGACATTCAACTCTCAGATTACGCTAAGAGTTTTCCTGAGGGAACAAGCAACTAAGGGTGGGGCATAATCACACTAAACAGAATGCTCCATATTAATAAATGGGCATCCTATAAGTGCTCTTCTGAAAAGCAAAGCCTTCTTGGTAGCAAGACTTCAGGGCTTAGCAAGGACCACCAGGCTTGAATTCTCTGTACATTTTAGACTGAACATACCAGAAGATCAGAACCTGCATTACCTTTTGAAGCATCCCACAAACTGTTTGGAATGACTACTCTTGCGCCTTCGGGCCTCAAAGGAGTGCTGTGAAGGGTGCAGTACCTGCCGACTGTCCTGCCCACATGATGTTATGCTGCTGTGATCCATTCCCGGGTCAGGAATTCGCAATTTCACCATCTTCACCTCTAAATTGGTATCTGCAACCTGAAGATTATAAGCTCAAAACACATCAGAATATACAAGTACAGGATGGTCATTAGGAAGGTCAATTTCATACAATGGCAAGTAAAGGGGCAGACATACACATTCAGGCCACCATGATTCTATTTCACCGACATTTCAATGAGAACAATTTTGTACCAGGTACGAAAACTATATCAAAAGTCGAGTCTCTGGAAGAGGAGCCTCAATGTAATGTGGAAAGCCCATAAACCCTAAATCCAAACTATCACCAAAAGAGTTAGTTGCAAAAGGAGTTTGCCAAGGAGTCTCCTTCTCAGCAATCACACAACGTTAAAACCCTGATGATAGAATGAAAACAAAAGCTCCACTGAAGTTGGAAATTTTGACATGCTGGTGTTGCCCCTTGTGAGAAGAATTGCCGATAGATATAACAAAATCCATGAAAGAGCATGAGAAAATACTACAGATATGAAAATCATATGAAGATTCCATTAAAAAATTTGTACAAATCAAAGAAAAAGCGAACTGCACAACAGCAACGACAATGCTCAAAAGCCTTTAAACCCTAATCAAAGGGCAACATAAAATATCATACCTCTGGTTTTTGTTCCACAGCCACGACGTTCTCATCTCCACCTGCTGCTGCTGCTGCTTCCGCGGACAATCAAATCCATCGCCAAAACCACGAATCAGATTCTCCTCTCTCTCGGTCTCTCTCGTCCCCGTCTCTTCTGTGCGGAGGAGACGCTCCTTGCTTCGGTACCAGACCTAGCCAAAAACACAAGGTCCGGATCTGCATTCTTAGGTTCTAAGGGTCCGGACCTGAAACCGATAGGTCCGGATCCGCGGTGGCGAAATTGGTTTCGCCAGATCTGGCTATGTGTATTAAAAAAATATTTGAGCATCCTTCTACTATTGTTGGCTACCTATTTGAAGTTGATGTAGGATTTGGCAGGCTTTTTTTTTTTTTTTAATTTCAATATTTGGCAATCAATAGCCCCAAAAAACAATTCCCTTATCACATTTTTGAAAAGAAAAAAAAAATCGCCAATTGCCAAAATTTCACCCAAAAAACCATTGGACTTATGACTCTTTCATTATTAGATTATTATTGTAATTTTTGGGCAAATAGACATTCACATTTTATTGTAAATATCTTGCAAGAAAATAAATTTCATTCGTAATTTTAGTAAAAAAATGACATTTTTAAAAATATCTAGATAATTGTACAACAATGTTTGAATAAATGGGGGAAAAAAAACCTAACTTTGTAAAGATTTCAGGAAAACATGTTGAAAGTGCAAATTTGGAACAAATCAACAAAACCCATCATAAAATTATTATGCATAAAATGTTTTTACGCATAAGATTTTTAAAAATTTAAAAATTAAAATTTTGCGTTCATTTTCAAATTTCACATTTTAAAAATAAATTTTAAGTAGGATCCCATGAATACAAGTAATTGTGAAATCTATCATTTGCAATTAGATATTTTGTTCACATATGTGTCATTTAAATTTTCCGATGAAAAATAATTAGTATAATACATTTTTGTATAAAGCTCTCAAAAATAATAATGATTTTTATATCTTAACCTGCTATAACCATATTTCATTGAATATTATGTGCTCGAAGTTGTTTAAACATGCATTTGCCATCCATTAAATGTAGTTTTAGATGGTACATATATATGTTTATATTTGCATGTATTGTTTGCATAATAAATAAAGGCATGGTTACATTATTTTCAATTGAATGGCATTATTAGTATGGTAAATTTTTTTTTTTTTTTTGTTAATTTGTGTCCACTAAATTCATAAATATGATGAAATTATGCAAAATTGAATACAACTTGACAAGTCTTGATACAACATTTAAGTGACAAAAACAATGGGGCCATGTTAGGAAATACAATTGCCTAAGGGAATATTAAAAAATTAATATAATAAGAAAACCCAAAAATATATATTCACTTGTTGAAGTGATGTTAAGTGACATGTTGAATTAATTATGAATCAACATCACCACAACTTGAATATTAATAATATTGATTTTTTGCCAAAATAACATTTATCCATTGGTTGTTATCGGCAAAAATGGTAACACTTGGTTTAATTATTAAGTTTGTTAAAAACTTCATAACCATCACAACAACCAACCATATAAGTAACATAGTCAAGGACTTTTTAAATATTTGTTTTTGGAACATTTCTTAAGGACACAAAGCCCCATTTTTGTACAAACATCATGTAATGAAATACAATGTTATAAGACATCTTCATATGACAATGTATGTATGTACATGTGTATGTGGTGATGTCAACATGTAAAAACGTAAACTATCACAAGATAAATTTGATAACATGTATGAAATATTTTGAAGTAAGAATGAATTAATTTAAGCAATTCAATATTTCCCTTTCTATGTGTGATCTATGATCAATGATATATTATTGTTATAAAAACTTTAATCACATAACATAGAATTGATTTCCATTGGAAGACATTGTTGCATAAATTTCATCACTATCCACAATTGATGGACAATTTTATTATTTAAAAAATTTATTGGTTCACAACACATTAACCTTTTATTATACATGCATGGACATAAAGGTTATCTCATTGTTTGTTCATTGCATTTGATATCATTGGAGATTACTACACATCAAATTTTCAATGTAACACTGTGCACAATGCATGTCCAAGCTATTTTGAAACCATTGACTAAATGAATTATTGGGTGACATAAAATTCAAGTCCTTGAATTTATTTTACATAGGTGGGGAGAATAATGACCAACAAAGCAGGAGTTGAAGCCCAAGTGCTTCCAACAAAATAATTTCAATAATCTCAAAAAGTAAGAAATGAACCACAAAACATTTCATTGTCATATACAAATTCATGTTGTGAAAAAATAATGCACATTGAACAAAATGCATAAATGTGCATTACCTTTTAATTATCTTTAAGCTCCAAGAAAACAAATTAAATGTTAGAAAGAAAATGGTATGAGAGTTCAATTTTATTCGGTCAATAATTTCAAAGAAAATATATTATATGTTTTAAGAAATGGTAAAAAAGTTGAACTTTATTCCCTCAGTGCTACACGTTGGGATGGGAAAATAATAATGATCTATGACCTATATATTATTTCAAGGCATTTCCATTTTTTGTTCAATAACAATTGTTGTTTGAAATCTTGTTATCAAAATGATTGTATTACTAAATATGCAAAATCTTACAAATTCAATGATGAGTTTCTTGCAAAATTTTTAAGATGAATGTTTAATCCATATGTATGGATATTGTTTTTCTATAAGTTTACTTTACTTTCATAATACTTATCACAACAAAATCATCTTTTATGTAGTATATAGGGATTTGACATGAAAGGATATTTGTGTCCTTATACATGTATGTATAGTTACAACATTATAACAACTTTTTCGAAGGGAAAAAAAGGTATAAATGGGGTCTAAGGAAGTAGAATAAGATCTTTATGTAATCATATTCAAATATTGACAAGTTGCTATGACAAATTGTAATTGTTCAATTGCTCAAATAGTCAAGATGAAATTTGACACCGAGGATGCCATGTATCAAGGTTGAGAGTTGTAGAGTTTAGAGGTGGTTTTTAAATTGCATCCAAAATGCAACTGACCTTACATTTATGAATGTAAAAAAATAGAGGGAACAAATGGGAGGAAATTTAATTCGAATGGATTTAGGGCACATGACACACATTTGTTAAACCCCAAGGTCATATTTTTAACAACTTTAGATTCATTGTCAATTCATGAAAATTCAGAAGTTCACTACAAAAATAACTCAATGACCTTACTTAGGAGTTCATTTTGTTCCTTTACAATTGTATTAAGGAGGCCTACATCAAAGTGGACCAATTTAATTTTCTTAAATCTTTTTTTCCAAGTTAGTTTATGCATGAGGTGAACATTAGATGTTCATTAGGTGTTTTAATAATGATAGTGCAAACATTTTCTTCCTATTAAGTCCTCTTTATGGCTAATCTTTGCATGTGCAAAACACAATTTTGCTTTCTTTGTTGTTGTGCCACTATTAGTATATGTAAGTAAATGTAGTGAACAAGTTACAAAATTGCCAACTAATCACTCTCTTCAGTGATTCCATTTTCTCTACATGTTGGAACACATGAGGTTAATTTGTTTAGTTATTCACCCTACCATAGCTATTGCATATGAAGGTTTGTTGATTTTCTTAGAGACCAAACAAACGTGAGAGGTTAATGTGATTGTGAATAACCTTTCATAATTTTATGGAATTATGAGGTGATGATAATAACATTATTTTACAAGTTGACTATGGCAAACCTCACACGATCATTTGTCAAAAGTAGAACATTCTTGACCATCAACAAAAAATGCCTCATTATTCTAGTCTTTATTAGCAAATACATTTTGTTGATTCACTTAAAACCCTTTGTAAAACATTTCTTTTGTGAATAATAATGGCACACCTTACATAGTTGCCATTGTGCGATTAATCCAAAGTTTTTTTCCCAATCATGAGTTTCTAGTGCATGTTTGTTTACAATGTGTTTGGTTATTTTGTTTTTGTTACTTGTTATTAAATTGTGAGAATTAAATTTTTATTTGATCATGCTATACATAGGTTATGTACTACATCATGCTTGTGATGAATTGCAATAATGATTTAAATCCCATACAAAAAAATCAATATCCAAATAAGTATTCAAAATTGATTTCAACTCAAGTATTTTGAAATGCTCAATTCAATTTGAGCATTCAAAAATGTAATTCAAGTTATTGACAATAAATTTATGATATTTGTTCATGCATTTGTTTAGAGGAAAAGGTTATAGTGCAGTGAAGGGAAGAGGTTCTAAGTTGTGAAAGGAAAGAACAAAAAGTTGATCAAAATCATTAACATCATTGCATTTTATTTTACATGTGAAACAATGTTGGCAAAACATTCAATTTGTAGTATTAAATTTGGGGGTTAAGGTTCAAGTTTTTGTGATTCAAATCTAAATTGTTTTCATTTTTTTGGAACCTACACAAGAACAAAACTATGGAACTAACCTTTTGTTAGATCCATAATTGAAATTGGAACCATGAAAAAACACTATTGAACACAAGTTCAAGTTTCATTTTTAAAAAAATGTTTAACTTTATAGCTATGTATTACTTTTCAATAAAATTGTTGAATTGTGTATTTATATAAACCCTTATTTTAATTTGTACTTAAACAATTTCTAGCATTGAGGAGCATGAAGTGAATACATGAAATTGGATTCAATTTTGGAACAAAGTTTCAATCTTCTTGGATTTGGAAAAAATGCGCATGAATCAAAATTGAAGGAAACAAGACTCTAACCCACATTTAAAGGACCTCCAAATATTTAAAATGAAAAAATTGAGATTAAAGGTGATTTAAAAAAGAAAAAACCATACAACATTAGATCAAACACATTGTTGAAAGTCTCAACAGATTGATTGAAAATATAAAAAGATTGTTGTTTTTAAAGAAAAATGAACATGTTTCAATGTTGAACATGGTTGATCCAAGAGATTAATTTGCAATCAAAAAATAAAAATAAAAAATAAAAAATACAAGCAATTGCAAAGATGCTCCACAATGTAGATACCCCACAATGTGTCAAAAGAATAACATATAATTTGACTTCAAAAGACCTCAATAAATATGAATAAATAAAAATCATTAAACATTGATACCTTTGACTTGACATTAAGGTTTTGTCCACACAAATAATTTGTCTAATGTGATCAAATGTGAACTAATTTGGAGAATTGTTAAATATCATCAAAGGTAGACAAGTTAGGTATTTGTTGGTGTCAAATGAATGCTAAGTTAACAAGTGAGTGGTCGCATCTCAACACATCAATTGAATCATTCATATTAAGTGCTAACATGAATCGCTCCATACAAGTAAAAAATGACTTCACTATAAAGATGAATAGTTGTTGATACCAAAAACCCTAATTGACATCACATGTGCCAAGACAACAAGAATGCCACATAAGTGAGTCAAAAGTTGAGAAACTAAACTAAGGTTGGTGATTGACCTTTCCATTGAGTTGTTTATGAATTCTATGAAACAAAGGGTCTCTTCAATTTGCACTTAAACTAAAGGAGAATGCCAAGAGGACCATTCTTGGAAGTAGTTCAAATGCACAAGTCAAAAAGCAAGGGGGGAGGAGGGTGGTGGGGGGGAGGGAGATTAAAAACAACCAATTATATAAATAAGGCCATTTAAGTGGCTGTATAAAAATCCAAGATGTGCCCCATGTAAAACCCCCAAAAAAGGGATTCCTGACCCTACTTTGTATCCAGGTATAAAATCTCAAAAGTGGCCAATTAAAAAAATAAAAGCCCCCCTAAGTGGTCTCTGGGCCTACACCATGGTCAAGGTACAAGATCCTAAAGGTGGTAATAAAATACCCCCCAAAAGTGGCCAGAGTGAACCAGCACCCACCAATGCACCATGAAAAGGATGGATGATAAGTGGTCAAACAATTTTCTGTTGGACTCCAGTTCCGCAGCCAACCATGGTGGTTATCTCAGTTGCTTTGCTTTATTACCTACTAATACTCCGAACTTTAAATCCTAAACCCTAAAGCCCCTAAAAGCCTAAACCCCTAACTTTAAAACTCTAAATCCTCTCAAACCCTAAACCTTTCAACCCCAAATGTTAAACTCTAAAATCCTAAACCCCTTAACCCCCCAACCTTAAACTCAAAAGCCCCTAAAACCCTAAATCCTTAACCCCGAACCTTAAACGCTAAAACCCTAAATCCTTAACCCCTAACCTTAAACCCTAAAACCTTTAAAACTGGGTTTAAACCCTGAACCCTGCACTGGGTTGGGTTTTTAGTAGGTAGTAAAAACAACCTTAATTTATGTATAAATCATGTATTTATATAATAATTGCCTTTTTTTCCTGCCTTTTTAAAACCCTAAACCCTAAACCCTACATATATAAACACCTACTTCTTACAGAGTGGGTTACCGAGGTGAAACCAGATATTAACTCAGTTGAGGTTCATCCATAATTGAGTCATAACAGGGCATCCAGTGGATGGTGTTTTGGTGGGTGCTGCTGGTTCACTTTGGGGCCCAGATGTGGGCCATGAAAACCCCAGTTTGGGAAAGCCAAAGTGGGCCGCAACGAAAAATCCCCACACAAAGTGGGTCTTTGACAAAAACCCACCACCGTGGGACCCAAACAAGTCCAATAGAAAGCCAGACGTAACTCACGCGTCCACCGTCCGATTTCAGCTCGCGATCTGGATTCACGGCATCGGCGACGGCCCACTTTCGTCTGCAGGCGGGATTTCACAAAGACCGTTGGATCTCAAACACACCTGGGCGATCAACGACGGCCCACGTCAGTCCTCAGGCCTTCATTTCACGTCGACCGTTGGATCGCAGATCCTTTTTCTTTTGTTTGGATGGCTAGATCGCCCTCCAAATAGTGGCGGAGTCGGTAGTCAAATTGGGTCCTCTTCAGACAACGAGGCCTAAATGGAGCGCCCGGCGGTAACAGCTTACGAAACTCACGGCCTTGGATGTGAGCGGCAGAGACTGAACTAGCACGGGCTAGCTAGCAGCTACAGGCATCATAATGGATGGATGTTAAGTGGTCATGAAAACAGTTTTCTGTTAGGTTCCAGTTTCAGTAGCTAAACCTTTGATAGTTAGCTCCAGTTACTTTTCTTTTACTACCTACCTACTAAAAAACCTGCTAAGAGGCGTAATCACCTATTTTCGTACCTATCTACCTATATATTGGACCTACTTACCTACCTACTTCTTCCAAAACCGGGTTACCAAGATGAAACCAGACAGTAACTTTTAACTAACTCAGTTTAGGTTCATCCATCCATCCACAACTAACTCAAAACTTGTATCATCCGGTGGATGGTAAGTAAGGTTGGCAAGTGCTGCTGGTTCACACTCGCCGTATGGATGGATGGATGGATGAATGGATGGATGGGGTGTGAGTGGTAAGTAACAACTAACAATCCACCAGTGGTGCGATGTGAGCGGTAACAACCACCGCTCAGCCGCGCCGCCCTAAAGCTTCCGCCATACGACTCCTCTCTTTTCACGATGGCTCTCTTTCTTCTCTTCTCTTTTCTGGCCACCGTTCTCTCGCATGAAAATGGCGACTCCTGCCGCGTTGCCGCCTTCTTCGTCGCACAAGAAGTGGCAAAATGCGCATTCCATCTACTTCTTCCTCTAAAAATTCAATGTCGCATACTACAACAACATTCCGGTAACCTTTAGATGTTCGGAATTCGATCAGGGGCTTTTATTTTTTTTTCAAGTTCGAGAGAATTTTTTTGGGTGGGGTTGTTGCGTCTTTTTTTTTTTTTCTCTTTTTCTTTTTTGGTGGGGTTTTTGTCTTGTGTCTCATGTGGTGGATATAAGGTAATCGTGGAGGCGGCAGCATTTTGCATTTGTGAGATTTTGTCGGAAAGGCGTTCTGTGAGATCTCTATAGCAGCAGCAGCAGCTGGTGAAGAAGAAGGTTTCGGAAAGAGCAAGTTGTTTTTCCGTTTTTGTGTTAGAAAAATCGGAAAAGGGGTAAGACTCGCTTAGGACTTTGCATAGGACTTGCATGTTTTTTTTCATTCCTCGTGTGCGCACTGCGCAGTTGATGATTCTCTGGAATTCGGTGAAACTGCTACTCCGTCCTTCATCGGAGAGCTTGGTGTTTCTCCGGTGCTTGGCTTGGATTGTCGACAATTCTTTTCAAGGGAGGGAGGAGGAGGAGGAGGAGGAGGGGACAAGGTGCTTTCCGGGAGCTGGATTCGAGGCTGCTGCTGGAAGAAATCGTGGCTATTGCAAAGCAGGCGTTCCATCGGCGATCTACTTGTTCATTAACGAAGGTACTGATAGCTTACTTGCTTGCTTAACCAGTGAAAGAAATGAGCATGACAATTCGGTTGTGGCTTCGTGTTTGATAGATCGTTCGTTGACGAGATGAGCTTTTGCTTGATTGTGTTTCATCAATGCTTTGCATACACTAATGTTGTGACTGGAGAATGTGACTCGGAGGAATTGAAAGAAAGAAATGGAGAGTTTCTTGCACTACGCTTGCAATGTGTTCCACTGTTGATAGATACCAGGGAGAAAACCTTGCCTCATTTTATTGTTGTTGTTGTTGTTGTCGAGCAATAGGAGAAGGGTTTGCAGCCATGTTGTGGACTGTTTGATTCTGGAGCTACTACTGTTTCACAGGCTTATAAATTAGATTTTAGGGGGCAAGCCTGCCTTGTAGACATTAGGGATCACATGATGTCCAATGCTGGGGTTTGTTTTTCCCCCCTGTTACTGTTGCTATATAGGCACCCTTCTCTTGGTCATCTATATTGTGATTGTGAGGGTATGGAGGCAATGGAGAATATATACTGAGGGCAATGTGCTACTTGCTTTGGTATGTGTGTGTTGTTCAAAGAGAAGGCCATGAAGATTTTCAATTGATGAATGGCTGGCTGGCTGGCTAGCTAGCTAAGGCTTGACTTCTACATAGCCGGAATAAGTCCGGAGGTGGGGCACATAGAGAGAGATATTTTGGTGGCATTGATCATGGCTCGACCTCGACGAGTTGCTGCCAAAAGAACTGTTGACAAAGGTGGGTGATGCAAGGGAAGAACTTTGAAGTCTAGTGAGGAATCCTGTTTGAATGTCACAGACTGTAAAGCAGCAGTTCTCTTGCATTTGTCTGTCTGTGGCGGCAATTGTCTTCATGATTTTAATTGTTGCTCCATTGTGCATGGGGGGCCTTTTGTGTGTGCAGTGAAGGAACAACTTGCTGGTGATGAAGACCTTAAGGAATACAATGTGAAGTCAGAGGACACAAATGAAAGTAGTAGTGGTATTTTTCAGTCACAATGTGTTTGGTGTTTCTCAGAGGGTTCTCTCCTTGGTGGCCACCTTCTTTGCTCTCTCCCAGCTTTCTCACCACTTTTTGATTGCAATACTTGGAAGATATTTTGGTTGCCTCTGGATTTTGTTTTTCTGTAACACTGGGGTGGACTTATGCAGAGTCGGATGAAGAAATGAGAGTTGTTCAGCAAGGAAGGAAAAATACAAGAAATTTTCCAAGAAAGAGCTCTGCTGAGGTAGCGGGTATGGGGCCATTGCAAACAGATGTCAAGAAGCTGCAGAAAATTACCTCAAGAAAGCGCAAGAATGTTTCTGTGCATGAAGAGAGTGAAGACAACATGTAGTTCTCTGCATCTTATATTTCTGTGTTGTCTTTCTGTGGCTTATGATCAACCAATCCTTTAAGCGTATGTCCAATCATTGAGGTTTGTATTGGAATCTCTGGTTGATTTGCAGGCACAATGGATTTTCATCAGACTCCGATCCTTCATCTTCATCTTTGTCACAGCTTTCATCTTCATCAGATTCTGAGATTTCATCTTCATCAGATTCTGATCATGATTCTGCCACTACTTCAGAGGAGGTTGCAGCAAGTGGCAAGAAAAAGAATAGTGTGAAAAAGAAGGTGACAGTAGCTGCAAGGAACTCTAGGGCTGCTGCAAAAAAGGTGAAAAAAAGGGGTAGAGGCAGAGGCCTGTGGAATAATGTGGAAGGGGTAGCAGAGCTGGATTGGGAAGTTTGGGAGCATGAACTGGAGAGTACCTGGGGCCCCTGGGGTGACAATGATAATGACCTTGACATGGAAGCTTTAGTTCAGCGGAAGCTTCCAATGGAGCAAAGAGAGCCACCATCTGAGCTTCTTATGCCACTTCTGCCTTTCCAAAAAGAATGGCTGGCATGGAGTCTGAAACAGGAAAGGTCAGAGATGTGTGGAGGTATTCTAGCTGATGAAATGGGCATGGGGAAAACCATTCAAGCCATATCTTTGATTGTAACTAGCCGCTTTGACCAGAAAATCGCACCATCTCTTAGTGCTGAAGAACAGGACCAGACTGGCAATTGTCAGACTGTTGAAGGATTGGATCTAAACAAATCTCCTCAGCATGTCAAGGATAATGAGAGAATGAATAGTTGTGATCATCAACCAGGGTTGTCCGCGGGAGCAGGTGCATCTGTGTCAGGGACTGCACCATCAAGACAATTGCTCAAGAATGTCTGTGATAGCAAAAGGGATTTGCCTCAGGTGAAGGCGACACTTGTGGTGTGCCCCTTGGTTGCAGTGATCCAGTGGCGCAATGAAATTGCAAGGTTTACAGCTGAGGGGAGCATGAAGGTATTGGTATACCATGGGCCTCGTCGAGGCATAAGCTTCAACGAGCTTGCCAACTATGATATTGTATTGACAACATACTCAATTGTGGAATTGGAGCATCGTAAGAATGTCATGCCCTCCAAGCAAGCGTGCCAGTGGTGCAAGAGGCTGTACTATCCAGACAAACTAGCCATTCATCTCCGCTATTTTTGTGGACCTGATGCCCAACGCACTGAGAAACAAGCTAAGCAGATGGTAAAGAAGCCTCGAACACTTAAAGGCAGTCTAGCAGCTGGCAAAGTTAGTGGTATGACAAAGGCAGCTTCAGTTGCAGTGGAAGAAAAGAGTGATTCTGACTTTGCAAAGTCGAAAGGAAAGGGTACAGCCAAGGTGTCTGCTCGGGGGCGAGGAGCAAGGGGGCTCAAAGGCAAATCAAAGGTAGAAAGTGAGGGGGATGATATTGATAATAGTAGTAAGATTGGGAGGAGTAGGGGATCTTGGAGGGGTAGAGGAGGGGGCAGAGGAAGAGGTCGGAAGATTGCTGCTGAGGATTTGGGTGAGGCACTCCAAGAAGCTCTCAAAACTGTGATCACGACCTCTGAAGACTGCAAAGGGAATTCTGTATTGCACTCTGTCAAGTGGGGGCGGATAGTCTTGGATGAGGTCTGCTTATCTTGCCCTTGCTAAATTCTCCACAGATGCTCTATTGGCCAGTTGATTTGGAGAGCTGTGCATTTGAATGCTGCAGGTTAAGATGAGGCTTAATAGGTCAGTTATGGTCACATGCAGAAAGGAGGTCAATCTGGAGACATGGTACAAGGATGTAACTTTTTCTCTAGTTATATTGCTGGTCTTTAGCCCACCTTTTATCAAGACAGGACAGTGTGCTGTGCTGTGACAGGCACATTTTATAAAGGATCGACGATGTAGCACAGCCAAGGCAATCTTTGCACTGCAGTCACAGTACAAATGGGCTCTCAGTGGCACTCCCTTGCAAAATCGTGTTGGAGAACTTTACTCCTTGGTATTTGAGTTGTCTTTCAATCAATCTATCCTTTTGTTTTCTATGCTACACCTGTCTGTACCATGTTTGTTCCTTTTCATTCTGACTTACATCTCTAGAGCTATGTCCTCAAGCTGACTTGATTGGGTTCTTTGACAGGTCCGGTTCTTAGAAATATATCCATACTCCTACTACTTTTGCAGAGCCTGTGACTGCAAATCTCTTGATTACAGGTGGGCCTCTTCTGTAAGCCTGTTTGTAAGTGCTTCCAGCCCTAGACAAAGTAAACTTTAGCACCATCCTCATTGAAGATGTGCAGTTGCTTTATGCTTATCCAAAGATATAAGTCCTTGTAGTCTAGATCTTTGCTTGCATGTGGGGAAAAGTCATATGATGGTCATGTGGGTAAGTGGCCATCAGGTTTGGGAATGACTGGAGAAAGTGTGATGGGTGTGGCCATTCTCCGCTCCATCACTTTTGCTGGTGGAATAAGGCATGTCCCTTTTTGGTCTAGATTACCCATCTTCCATTCACTTTTTCATTTTAGGTTGTTGACTTATTTCTTTGCAAAACTTTTGGTTTGATGTTGGAGATTTACTTATGGTTTAATGTAACTGTGAGATGCATGACCATCAACCTGGCTCGAGTTCTAGGAGGAGGTTGTCAACTTTTGAGCAAGAATTGGAAGAAGGAAGACTATATGGATCCGTTCTAATGGTGCGGTGGGCTTGTCATTGGAGGCAGTTCATTGCAAGTCCAATCAAAAAATGGGGTTATGTGCATGAGGGACGCAAGGCTATGATGCTGCTGAAATATAAGGTGTTGGACAGTACACTGCTCCGACGAACAAAGACTGAGAGGGCTGCTGACCTTGCCCTTCCCCCAAGAACTGTAAGGTTCTGATTGTTCCTGGAATGACGTTCTTCACGAGGCCCTTGTTTTTCTTTGCAAAGTGACATGAAGAGAATGGACTAGAGCTAAGTACTGTATCATCACTTCACTACATGGGAGGTCTCTACTACCTTGGTTAGCAACTTGACTTACAGGAGTTACTTCTTACCTGCTGTATGTGGCATACTTGCTGTCCAGTGGCAGTTGTTGAGTGCATGAAATCTCATGGAACTTGACTTGGGTATGGGGTCAGACTTATCTTCGGCGAGATGCTTTTGATACCAGGGAAGAAGATTTCTACCAAGCTCTTTACACCCAGAGTCAGTCACAATTTAACACGTAAGTCTTTTCTGATTACTTTCAGTTTTCATTTTGGAGGAATATTGTCATCATATCCTTGGTCACAATGCAGCAAGTCAATGACAAGGGCGCTTCTTATATACTCCTGATGGGCTCTGCTTGACGTTCCAAAATTGCCCTGACAGATATGTGACAGCTGGGACATTGGTGAACAATTATGCTCACATCTTTGATCTGCTCACTCGCCTTCGTCAGGTATGTGTTTGCTTTGTTTTAGGCATCTAGGTTTTGATTGTAGAAAGTTCTTCTATTGTGCAAATTGTGCTGCTAATCCTATGAATCTTGACTTCGTACATTCATTTTCTGTACTCTTTGAAAGTGTGCCATCAAGTTAATGGATGAACTTCAAGTGCCTCTCCTTAAACATGGCAGGGAGACTTACTCTACATTCCTTTACATTTCCCTGTTTGAATACAAGTAAGCCTGGCCAGGTATAGAATTGTACTGATATTGTCATATTTGATTTGTATTGCATGATAGGCGGTTGATCATCCATATTTGGTAGTGTACTCAGCTACAGCAGCAGCTGCAGCTCGGGAAAAACCTCCGTCCTACAATGCAGCAGCAGAAGAGGAAGCTTGTGGCATTTGCCATGACCCTGCTGAGGATTCTGTGGTATACCTGCCATGTCCCTTAATTCCCCTGCTTCAGATATCCAACTTTACTAGTATATGTTCTGGACCTATCTTGGATTTTCCTGGATGGCTCTTTTGGTTCTACATACATGGAAGGGTTCATGTAGCATTTGCGCATTAAATTTTGGTGGACCTTGACACTTTGACTAATGCTAGGATGGGTTTGCAGCAACATACACATCATGTTGGTATGGTTTTTGAGATTGGTCTGCATATATGCAAGAACAAAAATAACTGTTTAGACATGGATGTTTTTGTGTTCGGGTTGGGCCAGAGGACGGGATGTTGTCATACTTTTTGCCGTCTGTGTATACAAGAGTATATTATGGCAGCAGGAGAACCTGCACCACAGTGTCCAACCTGTCAGAAGCCATTAACAGTAGACTTTACTGGCACTAAAAGTGCAGAAGCAAAGGAGAAGAATGCGAAAGATCTGGGCTACAAGCGTACTAGCATTTTGAGCCGCATTGATCTTGATCAGTTCCAAACAAGCACCAAGATTGATGCTCTTGTAAGTCCTCCATAAACTATCTGCACTGAATGTCATGTCGGAGAAAAATGGTGCACTGAAACTCAGTGTAAAGAAGATTGGAAGCTGTGCACAATTTGTGTGGAAAATGTAAAGTAGCATTGAAGAACACAACTGTGCAGGACATGGTTTGACTTTGAGGAAGCAACTGTATTGACAAATGATGCTACAAGCATATGTCTTATGGCAAACCAAGTATTGTTCGTGCAACTTGACTGTGTTTGGTGATCATTTTCAATGTCTTCATCTAACCGTCCACTCAATTTTGTGTAGAGAGAGGAAATCAACCTGATGCTAAAGAGGGATGCAGCTGCAAAGGGTATTGTGTTCAGCCAGTTCACCTCAATGCTGGATCTCATTGGTTTCTGCCTACAAAAGGTAGGAAGAGCTTGGGTTTGGTATCAATTGTTTCTTCAGCTACTTGTGTAGCTTTTCTCCTCTATGTGCATGCTGCATTGTGAAGCTGATTTTCTGCTTATGTTATGTTCATTTTCTGATGTGGTGCTATTATTGGGTTTGCTAAAATTTGCACAGTCAGGAATCAAATGCGTGAAGCTGGATGGAAGCATGAGTATGCATGCCCGTGATGTGATGATTGAGAGATTTACAAATGACCCTGATTGCAAGGTATACACTGCTCTCCCCCATGATGTGCACTTGACATGTAAGTTCTTGGGGGCTTCTCTTTCTTTCTTGCTGTGGATTCAGTGGTAAGGTATTTCTGAACAGGAGTTAAGTAAGAATACATTGACAGTAGAGGAGTGGTTAGATAAGTTTCTTGAACAGATATTGTTCCAGAAACTGATTTGGTTACATTACCTGAAGATCATATTTGGTAGACAGGGGTTTCTGTGGACTTGGATGGGAGGACATTTCTGTTTCAGCTGTGTTAGGTTTTCCTTGAATTGGGCAAGAATGTGGTGTGTGCACAGGACCCCTTGCCAAATTTATTTTCAAAGAATTGTAAGAGATCACATATATCCATTAAATTGCAGCACGGAGTTCCTGAGCATTTGTTATCTATGATGGATGGAGTTCACTGTCCACGTCTTGCAGATGTGAATTTTCTAACCTTGATGGTTGGCTTCTTTCAGGTGTTTCTGATGAGTCTGAAGGCAGGTGGTGTAGCACTGAACTTGACAGTTGCATCACATGTGTTCCTGATGGACCCATGGTGGAACCCGGCAGTGGAACAACAGGCACAGGACCGCATTCATCGTCTTGGGCAGTACAAGCCTATCAAGTAAGGTTACTAATGGCATGTATGCAGTAATAAGATGTGGTGTATGACAGAGGCATCATTTTTGGCAAAGATATCTCATTTGAGTCTACTCTTTCAACATTCACAGTGGTTCCCCAGGAATAGGAACTTGTGACCTACTTAACACAAGTGTGTGATTGGGGCATTTGTCAGGGTGACAAGGTTTGTCATTGAAAACACAATTGAGGAGCGTATACTCAAGCTGCAGGAAAAGAAGCAACTTGTTTTTGAGGGGTATTATGCTGTCTCCCATTTCGTAGACCACACATGGAATGCATCAAATAATTAAGTTGCAAAGCATTTGTCACCCAGGATGGCCAGTCCCATCAAGAGATTGAAAGTTAACATTTTAAGCTATTGAGACACTCTAATTGACTCTTGAGTTCTTTGAGCTTTTTGGAAATCCATTTGCAGACAGTTTGAAAGAGTATATCCATGGACTTAAAACCTGTTAGCTCTGCTGTGAAAGAAAATATGACAACTGCGGTTTCAGCTCACTTTCTGGACTTGAGAGCTGCATGCTGATGACACAAAGAGAGGCTTTTTCCACAATGAAGACCTGATCTGGTTTATGGGTGTGGGTTCAGGACTGTGGGAGGGTCAGCAGAGGCACTTGGGAGGCTAACAGAGGATGATCTCCGCTTTCTCTTCACAAATTAGAGTATTTGTGCTTCCAAATGCCACATTTTCTGTTCAGCAAAATTAAATGTCTAGAGCCAGTTTTCTACGTGTTACGCTACTTGGTCATTCTCCACTGCTTAGTGAAGAAGGATGCTCGATTCTCTCCATGGCTCTCATAAATGTTTCTGGAGTCAATTTGTTCTGGTGCTCTGTTACAGGTTGTTGTGGGTAGAGTCACAAGAGAAGCGGGAACAAGTGATCCTTTGTTCCATGACTTTCTAGCTCTCTTGAAGACTCCTGGTAAACAGAACCCAACAGCTTTATTGTTTACAAGCACTTACACCCAACTTTATCATTTAGTTTGGAGCACTTAAAGGCAAACCCAATTTCCTATTGGTACATCCTCGAAAGTTTGTTTGAAGTCATCCCTTGTTTTAAGGCTAACTTAGCCTCTAAGAATGCTAGTTGCACACACAACACAGTGGTTGCTTTAGTAGATTTGCTTACACAACATTCAATTTATGCGAAACTATAACCGCCAATGATAGATCTATTCAACGAATGAAATCATGAAGGTTATGTTATGCATGAATTATGTGTGGGATGAATGGTCATTGCACACGAACATCCCATACAATGACCATCCCATCCTTTCAGTATTCACATTCATGTAGTCATTTCTTTGGAGATTTACTTAATATTTCGGCTTGAATTCATGAACCCAAAGGTTAATAGCTACACTTAGAAGTGTGGAGAAGTTTGAATGTAGAGTAATGGTGTTCTCCATAAAATTAGACATCATTTGTTGAGAAAAAAGCCATATAATGAATTTGCTCAATTGGATGAAATCAGAAACTACATGACAAAATTGTTTGCGATCAATGGATACTGTCCTTGAATAACATCAAATCTACAATGTATTGACATTTGTTTTGCCATGATTTCAAATTAATTTAATTTCTTATATGAATTTCATCAATAGCAAAAGGTACACTTCATGGGCAATTTATATTATCATAACATATTGGTCTACCAATTAATAAAGAGTTACCCAAATATTTGGTGATAATTGTTTCCCTCATTCCACAGTCATAACAACACACATAGAATAAAAAGCCATCAAGTAAACCCATTTATCATCCAAGAATGTTTATACTTCGTACCCACTGTGACTTGATCTCATGCACCACTAATGATGATCAGTATCATAGAAATAAATCTGATAATCTTACTACAACCCTCATTCACAAAATGTTTTTAGGTTAGGAGATTTGGAAAGCTTCTAGCATTATTAAAATATGGAAAATGATGAGAAAATCAGAGGACGAATCAGACAAAATCGGAGGACGAAGTCAACGATTAGCTTAAGAAGCAATATATCATCTAAAATTCCACAATTTTACAAACCATTACTGTCTGTGTTTATTGCTATCAGAAATTTATACTACCTAACCACAAACTGTAAATTAAATTTTAAATTACATCCATTTCCAATTCATTCTACAACTCCTTCACAAATACCAAATAACTGGTACTTCATGAAGGAGGAGGAGCTTGCTTGTGGCCAAAACATCAGCCTTTAGAGGTTTAGAGGTATAAACACAAACCTCTAAAGGCCAACCAGCTTATGTAACTGTTGTTCTAAAAATCTGAGAACTGATTTGGATATTTTACCACCGTTCTCAAAAAACCTATGAATCAGACAAATAACCTTCTATAAAACTGGCAGTTATTTGCTGGTTACTTCATGAAAACTGCCAGTTCTTTGAAACCCAAACAGGAAGTTCTTTGATTTCCACATATTCAAAAGACTGGAACCATATGTTATTCAGAAAATCAAATCACTACCCAAGACTGGTTTATAGTAACACTTTTCCAATCTGGCTCAATCATACACTGTGGGTATGGAGTTAAACAAATGGTTGCACTAAAAATTCAATGAGGAAATTATATATTCATCAGATCTGGTGGTGAATTGGAGGCTTACTTGACTCAATTGACTTCATGACATGCATGTGCTTAAATGCTGCAGAATGTGATTTCATCATATCCAAGCCTGTCTGCAGGTAAGCTCTTTGAGTACTGCAAAAGCAGTGGACAGTTGATAATGTTAGTCAATGTTAAGCAAGCTCTTCAGAAAAATTCAATGATCATTATCTGAAGCCTAAATTCTTGTATACACAAATCCAATACCATGTAACTGATGCAGCAGAACATCCAGGGAAGGAAGATCTCACTGTACCCTGAAGAAAACTTCACCCAAGGACTGGGAAGCTCCTAGAATCTCAAGCTTTGGATCACTGGTTCACATGGCGATCCCCACTGTGGCTGGCACTAACTACTACACTGAAACAATTCGGACTTTGAAATGGCTCTGCATGGTATCTTGGCCCATACAGAAAACCACCATTCAAACAAAGACTTTGATCCTGTGTAGCATTGTCATTGCCATTGAGCAGAACATCATTCTACAAATTGACATGCTTGAAACTTAGGGCTTTACACATCCAAGAAAAGGAATTAGTGAACCTTCTCAATGGTGTTTGATCTCACTTCTCTTTTGGTGAGTTGTTAGGGAAACACAACCCATAAATAACTTACTTTACATTTAAAACAGAAAATGTAAAGGAATGCAATTGACTGAGTAAAAGTCCACATGACTACCTGGGGAATCAACCACTGATGTATGTCCCCAGTCAACACAATATGGCCCTGTTCTATTCAATTTGATGAAGGTCTTGCTATTCCTAACTGCTCCCTGCATGATTATGCAGCCTGCTACGCATCACTGTAGCCCCGCCAGACAGCACGGAACTCCTCACGGAAAGAGTTGAGGCGAGCCTTCAGGTTTGGTGTGCGAAGACTTGCATGCAATAAGATTACTGCAGAAGAAAACTCAAGTTAGACCTCCCCCTATAGGCGAATAATCCTCCATCACAAACAAGTCAAAGTAAAGAATATTAGCTGGAAGTGATTCATGTAAGACATCCTTTCTGGACACCATCATTTTTGTCCAACTTATGTCATAACTCCAGATTGCTCCACACCTCTACTGGCAACACATGGACTAGAATCACATGCTTTTAAAGCAATTGAGAAGCTAGCACCAAATCCTGAAACATGTCCATGCTCAGTTTGAAAGCTGTCTCAATTGATTGATATCAATGACAAATAAGGTTAGAAAAAAAACTCCAAAAGAAGTAAAATGAATGCGCATAAACAGAAATATGGAGACAATGTAGGGTCACATACACAAAATTCCAAGCACAAGTGATCCAAATATCAGATAAATTGCTGAGGACAGAAACCATAGTAGCACACTTACTGCACATTCCAGATCACAGAAATAAACATTAGACCATGAAACAGGCATGAACCAGTGCTAATATAATTGCAAGGAAATTATAACCTGACAGCAGCAAGGGAGATCACCACTTATCCATCATGTACAATATACACCTCTCCTTTGGGTGACAAGTAGTCATTTGAATTTTGCTTCTCTAGCACTTCTCTCCTTCCTTAAGGTCTCTATCTTCCTGACAACATCTGAAAAACAGTTTTGAAGAAAACCATGGATGGTCATCAAGTTGCATACCTGACATCAAGCCAACAACAAAGAAACGGCGATCTTTGCCACATATGTAAACTGCTCCTTTAAGTGGACGACCTCGTGTTCCTGAGCTGCAAAAGGACAGCCCACAGCCAAAAATCCATGTATTCAGCTCTTCCAATTTCTGGACAGGTGGAGGATGCTAAACAAGCCATTCAATTTCAATGAGTGAAACTGATGCTGAAAGTCGATTCCAATTCTGCTAAAATTGGATGCTCAGGGCAACTAGTCACTTTGAACATCAATTACTCCCAGAAACATCTGGTATGGTGTAAGGAGATGAAACTGCATCTGTGTTTGATAATGCTAGTTGTGTTCAGGCATACCTAACAGGTGGCCGCATCTTAGCAGCAAGTGGTGGTGATATCTTCCTTATTGCTTTTGTCAGTTTTTCACTTACTGACATTGCAAAACTGCAAATACACCAAAATAGCTCATCAGCAAACAAATTAAGAAACTGATTATGAGAAAGAAAAAGTGAATAATACTGTTCATAATTTGAGAGTTTTCAAAGTTCCCAGAGCTCTGAGCAGATCTGGAGGATGCCAAGACACCGCATTACTGACAACCAAGGTGCCAGGATGTTCAAGAAGTAATGATCAATCTCTTAATGCTGCACAAGCAGTAGTACTTTTCATCTCTCCCAGGAACTATTAATTGCTATTTTGCCTCAATGCATAAAGGAGCTTGTTCTGGTGCTGTTTGATACAATGCTTCAGCTTTCTCATGCCTGTTAGAATAGTTTACATTACCTGTCATTCAGGCATCCAATGCTCAGAGCTGCAAAAATCACTGCAATGAGTGCCAAAGGTCGTCGCACAAGTGCAATCACTGTAGACAAACAACTTTCTTATCAGAAACACTCTGAGAAATATTCAAGCAGCACATATCATAACTCTTTTTTAAATAGTATATTCACCTCCAAGTAAAACAGAAGCTCTGGACTATTCAGATATTAGCATGTTTCAGCCTTAACCAAACACAGATACCATCCCCTGGACTGTACACAGACTGATTTGGCCAATTGAAAAATCCCAATTCCAAGTTAGCCAGTGATCAGTTGACTCACCAAGCATCAGAGTCAAGATGATCAAGTAGTTGGTTCGATAGCTGCACATCCAATAAATTTTAGAATGAATTAGATTGAGTGTTGTATGTGATGATGTATGCAATCACAAATGCTGCACACATACTTATAACAGTAAAAGGAACTTCCAGAAGGTAGAGGAAGCATGTTCACAAGCATGATCTGAAAGAAGAGCTAGAAAAGAGGAGAGAAAATGCTCGTGAGTATAATGCAGACTATTTCAAATGTGATATCCAGGATTGTCCTAAGGTAAGGGCATGACCTCTTTTATTCTTCTGAGAAATTGTCAGAATAGTTTCAATGATGGGTTCAGTGGTCATAATCTTCATACCAATCTGCCAATGATAATCAGCAGCTTTCACTGAAACAACAAATCACTAAAAGGAAATGGGGTCTTACAGCCCCAATTCGAGTATTTCACTTTTTGACAGTTTAGAATGAATATAGAAGGCCCACATGGCCACAATTATGTTGGTTGCCCAGAGACAGGGACATCAGTTCCTGACAAGTGGTGGGCTTAGGGTTTAGACTGAATCCTGAGTTTTGTCATAAGACTATCAGTAACTGGAAAATTCAGCCATGATGTTTAGCTCAAGAAAACCTAAAAGAGAGAGAGGACCAAAAAACTGCAAGAAGAGAGAGGAACAGAATACAAAGGGAAAGACAAAGGGGAAACAGCAAGAAAATAAGGAAAACCCCAGAAAAGAAATAAGGAAGGAAACAGAGAGCATAAAGATGACCTTTCAGGGCAAGAATGTTGGAGGATAAAAGACAAGAAAGGACAAAATTCCAATTGCTAGAACTTCAATGGCAATATGATGTGTGGGTGTAGGTCCTGTTGCCAGAGTCCAATAACTGCTACTGCATTCTATGAAGCTTGATAGTTGAGTCCCCATGTACAGTACAATCTAAGGAAAGATGAGATAAACTTTCAATCTACATGTGCAGGTGCCCACCCTGTTGCCAGAGCCCAACAATTGGTAATATATTCTATCAGGCTTGATAGTGCAGCCCTTGTGTAGAACACAATCTAATGACAGGTGAGACAAACTTTCAATCCATCTGTGTAGGTGTCCATCTGCCCTGTTGCCAGAGACCAAGAACTGGTACTATATTCTATTAAACTTGATAGTTCAGTCCTCATGTACAACACAAGCCTCGTGACAGGCAAGAAAAAATCAATCCATGTGTCACTCAAGTATCTACGATATTGCAGACAATCTCCACAACAAGTGCAGACATAAACCTTATGAGACTTGCTCACAAAGTGTCAAACAATCACCTTCATCATGAATAGTAGCAATGAGCTGTCATGACTACCCACTGACTTCATCAGCTCCTGACTGATGCTGGGTGGTGTAGATAAGTTTATAATAAACAGTCCAAAACCTGGGCAAACAATGCTACAAATCTGCATCCTGAGTTTCTGTTGCATGTCTGGAAGCAGCAGGACGACTCCATCATGATGTTGGCTAGATCTCAAGAGACATAGCTTCTAATAATAAAAATGTCACTAGTATCCTCTTTCAAAATACAACAAGCTTATGAGGGGTAAAGATTTTTTTGATTTTAGCTTGTCCCTGTAATCACAAGCATCTAAGCCAAAGGCATAGAGAGAGAGGGTCACATGTTACTCAAAGGCAAAAACAAAGTTCAAATCCTACAGAAGGGAGCTCAAGGGTTCTTGAGCTACACCAACAGTACCACATAGGATGGATTTTACAAAAGAACATCATGGCCACATGATGTAGTGAAAGGAGTAACCCTAAAACACAGCAGCATTTGGATTCAACATTTAGGGTTTCCTGCTAGGGTTTCCAGCTAAGACTCTAACACAGCTACCCAAAATTCACCATCCTATCATAACCTCTGCGTTTTCTCTCTGAATTTTTGGGAGACCGGAAGGTGTCTGGTCATCGCTGAAACCAGAGCAAAAGCTTCACAATAAAATTCGGAACCAAAGTAAAAAAACATTCATGCTGTTGACGCATCTGCCTACATGAGTAAGATCTTCCAAAGAGTAAGATGCACTACACAAGCGCGCACACACACGCATACAAAAGAAGAAGAAGAAGAAGAAGAAGAAGAAGAAAGAAGTGAAGGGCTTTTACTAGTAAACGTTGCATTTAAGGCGAGCATTCCATTTGGATTGAGTCTTCGGAGTGGTAAACTTCTGAAAGAATTCCGGCAGTGGCCTTGGCGGCGTCGCCCACTCCACTTCCTTGAGAGCATCCACAAGCTCCTCCGCCGTCACATTGCTCCAATCCATCTTCTTTTCTTCACTCCGACCCTCCCCCCCTCCCCCCAACTCCCACAACAAAAACACAACCTCACAATAGGTTTTCTTCTGGATCCTCAACCAAAAAGTGAAATTTTTAGAAAAAAAAAATCCACGAAAAATTTCCTTCACACAAGCACCACTGCTGCCACAGATCCCGCATAGAACAACACAAAAAAAAATGATTTCGATCGATCTGAAAATCGCGCTCTCTCTCTCTCTCTCGTCGCTCGTTCACGCGCAGCACAATCTCGCGCTCTTCTCTCCTTGCACTCTGTCTTGACTGGGTTTAGGGCAAAGTTTTCATCCAATGTATGAAGTATTCATCCACTATGGGTGTACACTCGCTGAGGTACTCATCCGAAAAATACACCATACCAAAATATTTCAAGATAAATTTTCATTTAAACACATTATTATGTCTGAAATTAATTAATTAATTAATTAATTAATTATTCCCTAACATTGAGTAGATTTTTAATGCCTTCTCCACCAATTTGTATCTCATTTTTCTATAATTGAATCTTAATCTAATTTTTGAATTAAATTTAGTTGAATTAGAATTCAATTCCATTCAATATAATTCAATTCAATTCAGTTCGCATACAATGCCATTCAATATTTTCATTTGAATGAAATTCAATTTTCACAAAATCAATTCATTTTTCTCATTGATTAATCAATTGATTGTCATTGGTAATGTGTAGTAGCAACACAAAGTTCAAGTCTATTTGCTTAATATGGGGCAAAAAAAAAATTCAAAAATACAAATAATCTGAACAAATATTCGAAAATTTCTCAATTAAAAAAAAATCCATATTTGAATTGATTAGGTATGTTAATTATTTCTTTCAATTGGAGGGGGATGACAATTAATTAGTTCAACAATCACATTTGGTTCAACACTCAAGTGTTGAATAATTATTTTGTTTTTAAAAATCAAGTTTGAGAGTAAAAATAATATTTAAATTTTTTTCTGAATTAATATTATGTCAAAATTAAAATATTCCATAATGATGATTGATCATTGCATTTAATGTCCATGAAAATATGATATATATATAATTTCATTTTCTCATCAAAGCTCTTGACGACAAACAACAAGGTCTCCATTCCATCCAACAACTTAAGTGAGTCATAAAAAAACAATGAAGATATTATAAAATATAAGTAGGTAAATGACTAATAAATCATTTACCTATAATACATTGAGTAATGAAATTTTTTAAAGTAATAAACTTTAAATACAACCTACACAACTATATCAAGTTCCCAAAATTTTGATATCAAATCAACAAATAATTTCTTTAATTTTTGACTAGAAGATTTAATTTTAAAAAAATAAAATCTAAACATCATTAAACCTGAAAAGATACTATGATTTTTATTGGCGAATTTTCGCCAAAATGCGAAAAAAAGTTCTGAAAAAAAATATTTTATCACAAATTCTCTCTTTATTTGAAAAAAAATCACCAAGAAATAAAAATTTAATAAAATTGCCAAAAATTGACACAATTGCCTACAATATGATAGGGTGCTTAAGATTTTCACTTTCATATTTTGGATATTGCCAAATTTGGGTTTAACAATGATTGCTACTTGGGTAACATCACAGAATTGAAAAAAAATAAAAATCACTGCTCCAACTCTTCATAACACTTTATTGAATTTACAAGCTATTGAATTGGAGGTTTTAGAAGCAAAGGGATGTAAAGTAGGTTCTTTAGAATAGCTTGTGTTGAAATTTTCAGGACATAATAGAGAAATCTGCAAATTCACCCTGTCTTTGGGCCTCCGTTCACCCCCTGATAACCCCTCTTTTAGTGGTATACAAAAAGTTAGGAAATTTTATTAAATCTCAGTATGAAATGCTGAATCTCAGCATTCAATGCACAAGGTTCGAGAGGAACTATAGTCGCTGTACAGGTAGGAGCAGTGGAGGCGCTCAGGAAAAAAGAAAGACAGGGTGAAACTCAAAAAACCATCAGAATTGGTGGTTTCCTGAGTTTCGCCCCCCATTGGTCAGATTGCTTGCTTTTGGGCTCTGCTGCCTGTTGTCATCATGGATCAGGTGACTCTCTCTCAAGTGCTGTTCTTTCTTTGTTGAAACTCTTCTTTTCCAAAAGAGTTCTTGAAAATACCTACTCTTCTTCTTATCTCCATTACCATCTCCTTGTTTGCAACCGCCCTAGTGATATACTACTGAGCTCATGGTAGGCTAATGCGATGAAGAACTGCAACAGATGGACCAACATTGCTGTTACAAAAATCAACATGTAGCATGTGGGTGATGATCAGCAGTACTGTGCATTTACAAATTTGGTCATGTCAATCATGAGTTGGATCTTGCAGTTTTCGTGTGACTTTGTGGAAGAAGATATGAGCTGAGTTGGTGCAATCCAGTGAAACCACGTAACATCTATCTATGAAGGAAGGTAGTTTGTTTGTTTTGTTTATACGTATGAGATTCACTGAACCGGGATGCTTCAGATCGCATTCTTGGTCTCTTTGGAAAGCTTTTAAGGAGGCGGGGTGCATTGGCCTGGTTTCATGGCGTTTGGACTTGCGGTGTAGAAGTTCTTGAATATTGAATGATTTTTTCACTGAAAATTAAATTATATCGTAGCTGAAAATTTCGGAGGAATTGGAATGTGCTTTTGGTGTTGTTGGAAAGATCTTGATGAGCAGGATTTAATGGAATTTATTTGGTAAGATTTAGATTCAAAATGTGGGAGATATTGATTTTTAAGTGATTTCTACCACTGAAAGTTCAAATAAATTTCAAAAAATAGATTTTGGAAGGAAAAATCAGTTGAGAACATGGTAACACTTGGGCCAACGGCACAGGCCACACAATAATAATGGATACATCATGTCTCTAAGAGTAACTCCACAGGTGATCAGTATGGGACCCTGCAAATTAAAATTGGATGAAGAAAAGTGAAAACATACTGGTTTGGCTCAGCAAAAAATGGTTTTTGTACAGTTTGCTGAGGCTAATAGAAGGCACAACAAAACCTAGCACCTGGTAGAGAAGAATGCAATAAATATGATCTCATTGCTGTTCTTTGTTTCCCATTGGCAATCATAATGATTGGTCCAGGTGGTTTGCTAATACCTAGTAGTCCCCCACCCATTTTTGCAGTTGCAGTTTTAGTTTTAAGGGTGAGATTGAAAAAAAGTAAATATCTAAACCTGGATGTGAGATATATTTTGCAAGGTCGCATACTGAGCGCTGCTGTAGTAGATTCTCTAAATTCTAGCGTGGATGTGAGTATTTTGGCAATTCAAAAAGAATGTACAAATCTCGATAGAAATCATTACTGCACTTTGGTTTCTGATAAATCAAACTTAATTTGAAATTAATACTTCTAACATTGAAACAAATAAGAATCCAAAGAAAGGAAGATCCAGCAGGCAAACCCCAATTCCAATTTTTATCTGAGATTGAATCAAACAGTTTGAGAATTGCAGTACAAAATGACTTCCACTACAATGTGCTTTGTACAAATGCAGCACATTCCAGTATAAATGATAGGAGCTGTAATGGGTACAACAGGAGGTTGGGAAATTCATTTCAAATGATGATGGACATCCCTTTGTACATAGTCTTCTGATATTTGAAGATCTGCAAATTACATGTAATTAACTGCATTTTGGGTGGAACTTACTTGCAAAACTTCTTTATTTCTATATTGAGGTTTGGGATCTTATTCTCAAGCAGAAGGATCAGAAGTAGGATTTGCAGCGGTGCAGATTATGCTAAATTATGTTGCTAGCAGCAGAATTTGCAGTAGTGAAGATTATGATACTTGTTATGTTGCTAGATTCCACTAGGAACTTGGAAAGGACAGTCAGGAGATACCAATTCTTCAGTGATTTGCAAGTCTTTTTCTATTTCTATCTCTTTTGTGTCTGTCTACCTACTATGGTCTTCCAGAAGTATGGAGCATCGGGACCTTATTCAGAGGCTGGCAGAAGACTAATCAGCAGAAGAATTGGCAGCAGTGCAGCAGATAATTATGCTACTAGATCCCTAGTATTAAACCCTAGAAAACACCGATTCCTCAGCGATGGAGTACTTAGGAGTAGTCTTTCTCCAGAGATTATACCTGCAAGACGTTGCAGGGGTACCATAACACTAGATAAGCAGTGTTGCATGATCTGCTGCTGCAGGATTGTTTCAGAGATGGCCCTTGAAGATGCCATTCACGTTCACGTCCACCATGCCACCGCCCAAGAAGTTGGGAATGATGACGATAGTATCGCCGTTCTTCACATTCACGTAAATCGGTTTCTTGCCTTCTTTCCCTGGCAGCGAGACCTCCACTGCTGTTTCCTTCGACCCTGGCTCCACATTCACGTGCACAGGCAACGGCCTAGTCGCCACCTGCACGTTGCCCCCTTTCACATACACACTCACCGGCACCAACGCTTCGTTGAGCACCGTGACAGATGACGCAGCTGCAGCTTCGGCCTTCCCTGCACCCCACATCGATACCGCTAGCAATAAGCTCATCATCAACAACAACGTCACGACATGCCCACGACGTCCAGCTGCTATTGATCTCGCCATGATAATTTCTCTTCTCGTTTCTTTTTTTCTGTTTTCTAAATCACAATTGAGGTTCTCTGATCACCGCAAGACTGTGATCTTGATTGCAGCAAACCAACAACAAAACAAAACAAAACAAATCTACAATTCACAAACACCTCCACGAACAAACTGAACTTTTGTTGATAGAATAAATGCAACAGCTCCGGGGGGGGGGGGTGAAAAAAAAAAAACTCATGGCCATTTACAAATTGGGGAAAAACGGGGGAAAAAAAAGCGCAGGATTGGGCA
>Ga0116231_10000743_pt1 | contig 61027 bp, 51 predicted proteins | sample S1TSphgellanicum_2_FD_89695 | JGI IMG/M metagenome (GOLD analysis project Ga0116231, IMG submission 89695) | Host-associated microbial communities from peat moss isolated from Minnesota, USA - S1T2_Fd - Sphagnum magellanicum MG | ecosystem: Host-associated > Plants > Peat moss > Unclassified...
AAAAAAAAAGCCAAACAACCACAATTTTTTTTTTTAAATTTTTTTTTTTTTTTTTCCCACACAATACCTTCCCACTTTTATAAGCACCATTGCCAAGCTAACTGAAATCTTACATAGGTTATAAGGTCTTACAACATCTTATGGTTGAAAATTGTCCTAAATTTACATTACAAAAAATACAAAAAATCTTTATCCATGTTTAAGCTTAGGATACGCTTTGCATGGAGCTTTACAATGGGTAATTGCCATGGGTGGAAGATATTCTCAAAATGCAACGACATTGGATTCAACTATCATTTCATCTTAAGCCCCTTATTTTTAGAATGGTGCCACCTTGTGATTTTACCCAACAACTTTGGCTTCAATGTGTCCCTTGTTTTGGCAATCCATTATTAAATTATTAGATCACCTTGAAAAAAGCTTTTTAAATAATTGTAATGTCATTAATTTCAACATTCTATTATATAATTCAAGTGTGGTTTGCCATTTTAATACATTTTTGTGTTTAAACCATTGGAGAAGAATTTGATTCATAATTTGGTATGTTTAGCCCAAGTTTTATTTTATCTTTTGAAATTTTGTTTTGTTAGCTTTTGCATTAGGTTTAGGCTTCCCATCCTTTAGCAATTAGACTATTTTTATGCGTGTAAATTGAGTTGATCATTTGAATCATTGTCCACTTCTTGATATACAAATTAGTATATCATTGTAGCAATAGAAATCTTTCATTGTTTATAAAAACATGTTGATGAACCTTCCTATATGTGACATTAAAACATAAGATGTTTAAGATCTTGATCCATTAAAAATTTGAGTGCATATTAGGTGTTTGTAATTTTTTTAAAAAAAAATTCTTTTCATTTTTTAGTTTTCTTTGTTATCATGTTTTTAATAGTTTGTCAAAGTTTGATATTTTTATAATATATTTTATTGTTAGGTTAAATATTAAAAATTAGTGATGTATTAAATTATATGTAAATCAAACTTTTACATAAAGAATGTCATTTCATCATTCGTTTACAATGTATATAATCAATCTTATAAAGATTGATTAACATAAACATTGTACAAACCTTCTAAAATCAAGTTGGGTCTTATTATTAAACATGCCAAATTTATTAGTCATAAATGGATGACGATGTATTATGCAATACATTATTTTAGGGTCATGGAATTAACATTTCTTGTAACCATTCACTTGTCAATTTGGCTTATTGGTCCCATTTCAAGTGGTTCACTTTGTTCCGCCTGGCAGGTTGTTGAAATTATTATAACATCATTTATATGTGGTTTTCAACATGTATTTTGAATCAATTATGTGATAATCAAATGTTGAATGGTGTTTTACATTTAGTAATTTCCATGAGATTGAAATTTCATGAAAAGTTTCACATTTATCTTCATGTAAATAATCTCATTGATGATGATTTGAAATATGTGATGAAAAAATTGAAGGACTTTGGAATGGACATGAAAATAAAAGTAGGTATTTAATTGTAAAATGTTTGTTTATTTGTTTTCACATATATAATACAATGGACTACACATGACCAACACAAAAAAGAGGGGTGCATCATCCAATAATTCATTTACTAGAAACAAAAAAATATGTAAAATTGAAATAATTTCATGCATTTTCATTCTTCCTTTAATCTAACACTATTGCATGGGGTTTGAAAATAAAGAAAATTTCATCCATTATTCATTGATCAAATTATGTTAAATTTTTATAATTCACAACCAAATTTGTTCAATTATGAATTCAAATCACATAGTTCATGTTTTGAATAAAAATATTTTCATTATGAAAAAATAATTTAAAAATAATTCTTATAACAAAATAGTGCATTTAAAAAAAATAGTTTAACATATTGATTGTTTTAAAGGATGAAAAATGTCTCATGTATAGGAAAAAACTATTACAATATAAAAACATGCATAAGAATAAACAAAAAATATAACAAAAATGGGCCTCAACATAAATTTACTTCATACATAAAAGATAATTTTCCTAACATCCCATAGTTATAACAATGGACACCTTTTAAAGGATGAAGTCCACTCATTAGTGTGAATGTGAAAAAAATATAATATAATCATTTGAAAAAATGATCAACTATGAATAGAAGAAAAAAATTAAAATTTGACTAATGTAACATTGTTTCCATTTTTGTGAAATTGTAGTGTAAATTAAAAACAAATTGAAAGATGAAACATTTCATGAAGGTTTGTCATAAAATTTGATCTCGGTTTAAATTTCAATTCATAGCTACAAATAATTTTACCTATATACAAAATATGAGGAAAACATTTGAATGAAGCAAAACATGATTCAAATGATTTTCATTTCCTAGACAAAAATCAATGGTGAAGGCAAAACTATTCAAACTTAAATTTTGACCTACCATACAAAGGTTTAAAATTAAAATTTGGGAAAGGTATTTAAGAGGTAACGAAATGTTTCATGGTTTGAGTTTTAGAAAAAGAAAACAAAATTATTACGTATAAAAAATAAAAATGCAAATGGGTAGCATTATTTTGATTTATAAAAATGATTGACTTTGAGAAAATAATAACATGTACATATGTGTGAAACACTTATTTGATCAATGTTGATTGGAAAGTGAAAAAATAATGGAAGTATGTAATACTATTTGTATGTCATTCTGAACTTTACAATGATTTACAAAATGTATTATCTTGTTTTACATGATGGTGTTCATAGAGTTTAAATATTCATGTATGTCAATTTGATCATAGGTGATTGTTATTAACATGCAATGGTTATGTAACTATTCTTGGACATCCCAAAACTTTGTCAATTTAATTTCATGTTCCCCTTATAAATATATAATCAAATATATAATAAAAAAATTTAAAACAATATTTATGCTACACCTTATAAAGTGATGCATTGATTTCATCATCAACATCGTCACCTTTATTTATAATTGTAAATAGCTTTTTGAAATATCATTTGTAAAATTCTATTTCCATTCCATCTCTTACAACAATCGGAATCCAACTTTTTTAATGTCGAGAATTGATAATTATAAACAAACCACCTATTTGCATTTATGTGACAATTATGTCATCATTGGAAAAACATTCTTTCAAACCTTTTGGAAAAGAAATTGTTCAACTCAATGCGAGCTATTTTGAGGTCACATGGGTACACAAAAAGACCAAAATTGAAAAGTTTCATTTTGTTTGCCAAATGGGTCAAGCTTAGAAAAATCCCAAAAAAATATTTTTTTATTTTTTTAAAATAACAAATAAATGCTTCTCATATCAGAGCTTGAACAATAAATGAAATGAATGGATTATCATCGCAATTGCCTTTAATAAAATAGTAAATACTGATTTCCTCAATTTTTGTCCCATTTTGAAAAGTTTACAAAGTAACAATTTCGTGTTTTGAATTACTACAATATTTTCATTTTGAAATAAAAGATTAATAAAATGGATTATATGAAACATTTTGTAAAAAACCACATTTTTCAAATAACAAACGGTTGAAAATGAATGAAAAATGATGGGTTCAAATAATGGTTAAGACATAGTATAAACACTTCACCATACATCTAAAAAGATGGATTTCATTTTCACCCTTGGTAATTGTCAACAAAATCAAATTTGTTTTACCAAGCAATCTTGGCCTACAAATGATGCAAAACACCATTGCATCATAGAATTGAATGCATACTCTATTTTTATTTTTTAGGGTCCATATTCAAATACTACATAATTTTTCTTTTTACAATTTTTTTGGAGAAAATGAAAATTGAGTTGAATATGCATACAACTTTTTAAATTATTATTCCAAAGGAGGATTTTTTATATAATGTCTTTTGATAATCAATTCATTTTAAGTTAAAAATTTTGTAGGCATGCCAGTGATCAAATATTCAAAAGATGTTAAAGAAAAAATTCAAGTCTTTTGAAGTTATTTTGAAAGAAATATGAAAGTTTAATAAACGTTTTGCTTAAGTTTAAATGTCAATTCCATGTAAAGGTTAATTTGTCCTTGTGGTTTGATAGTAAAAGGGTTCAAATTTAAATCAAAGATAAACTAATTATAAAATTTTATGATTTAAAAATTTCAGGCTAGTTCAAGATTGTTATGAAGCAAATTTAAGTTGTTTAGGGTGCAAATCTTAGTTTGAGGTCAGGAAAAATAATGTTGATATCTCCCAATGATTCAAACCGTATAATATAAAATATTTGGTGTAAAATTATGAATGTTATCCCACCACACATGTTACTAACTTATGTGTTAAAATATTAAAAAATAATAATGTGCATGTAGGTGTTATCAACTTTGTTTGTGTATTGACATGGATTTACATGACAAAGATTAGAACAAGGTCATAAAATATTGAAAAAAATACCCCAAAAAAATAAGTACCTTTGGTTCACCAAGATTACTTGGCCTACCAACTAAACTTCACCAAGTGAAACATGTAACCTTTTTTTATCATTTCCAAATTGAAAACCTTGCAATATTGGCAAATTCAAACCCAAGACAATCCAACACTTTCATATTTAAATTTTTATAGTTTGTATATATAAAATAACCTTTGAAACCTTTGTCTCCCCTAAGTTAGAATTATGAATGGTAATTTTTTAATCAAAGATTTACTACCTATTTGTTGAGATCGAATATACTTGTATATTAAATGTAAAACAAACATATTGCATCTTTCATTAATGTAAAAAAACATTCAAGCATAATCTATATGGGTGAAACAACACAATGATCGTTGTATTACAACTTCACAATATTATCATGACATGAAACATTTATTATTTTGAGAGTTGAATATATTGCAACAACATTCAGTGAAAATACAAGAAAAATTATTCGTTTAATAATCATACATAAATTTTCAACATTCATAATTGCCTTCAAAATCTTTTGAACCTAATACCAATGTTTGTCCAAGCATGATAATTGGTGATTCTAACATTGACATGCTTGACCAAAACTTAACACAACCAAATGAACTTAAATTTTTTATAGACCATTATTCAATGAAATTTTGATTTTAAAAATTACAACAATTTATGGTACCACATGTTGATCGCATATGGATAAATACACACATTCAACAATGCATGTCTAAAGTTGTTGAAACATATTGGACTAATCACAAGCCAATGTATTTGACATTCAAACTTTCAAATTGTGTTTCACAATATCATTAGACATTGAATGTTGACATGTACATAAATTATTGACTAATCGCCTTTACTTTGCACAAGATTCATACACATTAGAGCAATAACATTACATAACTAGTTGTTTGTTGATTTCCATATGTTTTAAACTAACCAAGTTTGTGTTTGTTTTTGTTTGTGTCAATTGATTTGTTGATTTTTTTGGTTTTAATAACTATGTCCTCTTGTCATTCCCTCTTGTTTCATTTGTTTTTACCAAAGTTTCCACTGATTTTGAATCAAATTAAGGCCATTTTCTTCAATAACTAGCATTTTTGATAACATTGTGACATGAAAATAAAGAGGATATTGAAAGCCCCCCATATTTAAGGTATAGATTATGACTCTAATTTACACCATGCTTTAATTTACAAATGTATCCTTCCCTAATTATGCATAATTTTTACACATGCAAATGGGTTATGATTAGGTTATAAAAGTGTTTTGCAGGTGGGAAAACATATATATATGATTCTTTGGTGTATACCAATTTATGGAAAATATGTTAGAATATATTATATACATTGTATTATATTCAACAAGCAAATCCAAGTAAAAAAATGCCTTCACAACTCTCTTTTTTTATTATTTTCTAAAATGTACACTAGCTATAACTTCTCTTCTATGGTTCTCACAAGCCTTACATTTAAGCTTAAATTAGCCTACCATAGTACATGAACAGCTTCAACACATGTTTGTCAAATAATAAATTAATTTTGAAAATTCCATGCAGTTAAAAACCAAAGATTATTCCCAAAATGTTGGCAAAAACAGTTTCTATATTTCCTCCACAATATTTTGTTCCTTGAGAAAAATTATTTCTCAAAAATTTCAACATTTTTTTACAGATAATATAATTTAATTAATTAATTAAATAAATAGTGTGGAAGCTGCTGCCAAGGTATTACACAGATGGAAATGCAGACAACAACAACAAGGGGCCCCCAATTTGAGCCTAAACTGCCGCATCCAACATAGCAACGGCAAACAGTAAACCGGTCGGTAGGGGGGGGGGAGGGGGAAAGGGTGTAGGAGGGGGGTAGGGTGGTGGACGGGAAAACCACGGGTGGCGACAACTGGTGACTTCACCGCCGCCCTTTTTTGGAAAAATAAATGATATGTGGCAGCGACGTGTCAAGCACACCGCCCAATAATGTCCGCTTACCAGACCTGTTCAACCTAACTGTTCGTTCTCCTATCACCATGTGCATTGTTGTAGGAGTTTTTTTACCTTGGTGACTAGACCAAGGGACAACTTGGTGGTTGGTATGGGGTTATTTCTTGGGGGGGGGGTTAAGTGACTGGACCTTATTGTGTGACTAGACTAGGTGAACATTTGAAATTAAAAAATAATTTAATCTAGCACCCCAAGCGTTTCCATACTCTGGAGTCTAAAATCAGTGGCAGAATCAAGTAGGGTTAACTTAACAAACAATTTAATATATTTTTTCCAAACCTCCTCGATGAATTTTGTTGAGTTTAGGGGAATAAATCGCCAATTTTTCGAAAACTCTGTTCCCCAGCGGCACTAGAGATTTTTTTTGGAAATATATAATTTTTCCCACAATAAAATTGGGAATTTTTTGAAATTTTTTGGGTTTTTCTACTGGAAATTCGACTATTTTTCTCTGGAAAAAAGCACCAAATTTTCCATATGAAAAAAGGAATTTTTTTTAAAAATAAGTATTTTATTAAAAAAAACCCTGGTCCCCACCTGTCTGAAAATGAATCATTTTGCTGAAATAAAAGAAACTATTTACCTAGCTTACCACTGGTAAAATTCTTTCTTCACGGTTGCTATCCAGATCCCCAAAGACCCAAGTCTCAGTAAGTCTTACTTACTAAGCACCTGAATTGGGACCTGGCTTGCACCGAATCATTCGGGCATAAACCCTGACCCAAAGGTAAGTAGTCTCGGGTCTTGGGTAGCCGAATCTACGCTTCCCACCACACAAGCTATGACCAACGGTCTGGATCTTCCATTGAGAGTTAACCGGGTGTTTAGAACCAGGGTTGATTTTCCAACCCGCGTAGGTCCCGTCGTCTCTCTCCCTATCTCTGTCTTTTCGTTCCTCTCACTTTCCTGCTTTCTGCTGCGCTGTGTGTGTGTGGCCTTTCGAAGATCGTGGTTGTTGCAGAGAGATAAGTAGAGCACGATTTTTTCAGGTTATCAATTTCTTAGAGGATTCAGAAAATTCCAGAGTGAAGTGCTGAAGAGCTATGGCAGTCATTAAATCGATCGTAGCGCGTCAGATCTATGATAGCAGAGGAAATCCTACAGTGGAGGTGAAGCAGCTTTCATTCTCTGTTGCTTTCTTGCGCATTCGTCTTTGTGACCTAAGATCCGTCAAAGCTTTATATTTTTTTTTTTTTCTGAGCTGGTTAAGTATGATTTCTTGTACGCTTGAATTGGAACTGAGGTCAGAAGTATGCTTATTATTGTGAACAGGCCGATGTTCATTTGAGCGATAACTCATTCTACCGAGCAGCTGTACCTAGTGGCGCTTCGACTGGTGCGTTTCCTTTCTCCCTTTTTTCGTGACCTGACATGTGCTCTTGGATACCTCATTTTGAGATTATCACATTTCTGGTGGGATTTGGGCTGTGCGATGCATTGTAAGCGATGCCGCATTTTGTGGTCTTTTTTCCCCCTTTCTAAACCCCAAAGTATCTCTCTCTTCCTATTTTCTTCCCCAGGTATTTATGAAGCTGTGGAGCTTAGGGACGGGGGCAAGGACTACCTGGGAAAGGGTGTCACCAAGGTCAGAGTCTTTGCAATATTCCCTTTCGTATGTGGGTGGAATATTGTTTGCTCATTCGTTTCTTTGAGGTTTTTCCCTTTGAGTCTCAGATTGAGGTATGGGCAGGTTCTGATCTTCAAGGCTGCACCTGAAGCAATCTTAGTTGCTAATGTTCTGTTGATCCTTCCCATGTCCTGTGAGAAATGGGCATGTCACAGGACTGTTTCATACATGTTACAATACTGATCACAAGCTGCCTTTTCCTTTGTGCTTGGCAGGCTGTGAACAATGTCAACACCATCATTGGACCTGCCCTTGTTGGCAAGGTAATTTCTATTCCCTTTTTGGACAAACGCAGTCCAGGATAATTTGGGTGTGTTGAGCTTTGAAGAGCACAAATAAGTCAGTTGATTGAGCAAGAGAGGCTTTCAATGTTCTAGGTTTCGTTTCTTCAAGCTGATTTGAATGTCTGTTGGAGATGCAGGACCCTACAGATCAGTCTGGCATTGATTTATTTATGGTTCGTGAACTGGATGGCACCCAGAATGAATGGGGCTGGCCCAAGGCCAAGGTACGGGTGTCTGTAGAGCTTGCAAAACCATCGACTATTGCTTGTATGGAAATTTATATTGTCATTTGCTGTTTGCTATTGTTTGCATCCTTGAGATACCTTGGCTACAAGAAATGGTGCATTCAAATTGTGGCCTGGAAATGTTTATGTGCACATTATTGCACAGTACAATGGTCTTGTGTCTAGTTTCTTGAATTTGCCCTTTTATTGGATACCCTTTGCTCCTACCTTATTGATGTTTGTGCTCTTTCAGCTGGGTGCAAATGCAATCTTATCTGTTTCACTGGCTGTTTGCAAAGCTGGTGCTGGTGTTAAGAAAATTCCCCTTTATCAGGTTGGTTCTCACTCCCTGCTCACCTGTCCTCTTGGTGCCACTAATTCACTGCTGCATGGGATGTGCTGGTTTTGACACCCAGTTGTTGTAGCTAGGGAGTAGACTATTCTGCCCATGGAATTCATTTTGTGCCTCAGTTGGTGTATTTGTTCAATGTGGACAGCACATTGCGAACTTGGCAGGAAACAAGAAGTTGGTCTTGCCAGTCCCTGCTTTCAATGTTATCAATGGTGGCTCCCATGCAGGGAACAAGCTTGCCATGCAGGTGGGTTTTCTTCTGGTCTGGTTTGTGACTCATTTATCTGTGACAATGACAATGCTTTAGTTTGCATGTGGTGTTACTTTCTGGAGAAAACTGGCCAAAATCCATGTGTTCACATGAGAGTTTTTTGTGTACTGCAGGAGTTCATGATTCTTCCAGTGGGTGCAGAAACATTTGCTGAGGCCATGAAGATAGGTACAGAGGTCTACCACACTTTGAAGGTGGGTTCTTGGTGCTGTGCAATATGTTCTCATTGGAGGTACTTTTGTTGACATTATGTTTTGGAGTGGACTATTTCCCTTAGGCAATCAAATATTGCTGAAGAAGTGTTTTACTCCATTAGATGTGACTTGGTTGCTCCTAGGGAACACACCTGACATCATTAGCACAGTGGCATATTGAGTTTCATGGGTTTAATTCTTGGAAAGGTTTTCTAGTTGTGGCTTAAAGAAAGAACATTTACCTGGATGCAGGGTGTGATCAAGAAGAAGTATGGCCAAGATGCCACAAATGTGGGTGATGAAGGTGGCTTTGCTCCCAACATTCAGGTATCAATCTTGTTGTGTCCCTTTGCGCCTCTATCCTGTCTGCACCTTCATGCGCAGTCCACTTCAGGGAGATGTTTCCTGGCATACAAAAAATAAACTTAGAAATGCCCCCTTAAAATTTAACAATTAATTCTTCATGCTAGTCTGTTTGAGGATTTATTTTCTTTTCTACATTGTTTCCATCTCTATAAACAAAGGTTGTATCATCATCTTGCCATTGGAGATGGTAACTTGAAAACCCTCTATACAGGAAAACAAGGAGGGTTTGGAGTTGTTGAAGATTGCAATTGAGAAGGCTGGATACACTGGCAAGGTCTCCTCTTGCCCCCTTCACTTGGAATGTGAACATGTCTCAATTTTCTTAACTGTGCCTATTTCCTAAGGTGTCTAGGTCCATTAGCATCAAAAAAAGATGCTATGTCTGCAGACAACTCTGCAACTGTATCTGCAGCAGATGATCTGCTGCTTCCTTGGTCAGAGGTGGACATTTTGTAGCTTCAATTGGGCAGTGAGATGCTTGTTTCTTCTCCAGAAGACTTGGATGGTGCTGGGTTACCCACACTTTCAATGACTGATTTCCCTGTTAGGCCCTGCTTAGTTAGGTGACTGACTAACAGACTGTCCAATATCCTCTTAATGATTTGTATGTCCTGTCTGCAGGTGGTCATTGGGATGGATGTAGCAGCTTCTGAATTTTATGATACTACAACAAAGCTTTATGACCTCAACTTCAAGGAGGAAGTGAGTACACTTCCAGTGCTTAGATGAATATATTGCACTATAACAGTAAATTGGTAAGGGCATTTGGTCAATGGTGTGTCCTCTAGCATTGGCCAGTTGTTGTTTCAGAGAGAACATTGTAAGCCATTTATGAGTGTCAAAGACATTCACTGATGAATTTGCCATTGAGTTATTGACCATGCAGAACAACAATGGGAGTGAAAAGATTACTGGCGAGCAGCTAGTGAAATTGTACGAGTCTTTTGTAGAAGAATATCCAATTGCCACAATCGAGGACCCCTTTGACCAGGATGACTGGGAGCACTACAGCAAGTTCACAGCAACTTTGGGTGAGAAAGTTCAAGTTGTGGGTGATGACTTGCTGGTCACCAATCCCAAGGTTTGTCTGCTGATCATTTGTTTCCCCTCCAAGAAATTTTCCCTTGTCCTTTTCTCATTTTTGTTTGGGACCTCATAATCCTTGCAATTTTTCAAAGTAAAGCATGTTCCTGGTAAATTGTTGTAAGTTCTCAGTGAAATCTCTGAGAATGTCATATCTGGGTTCGGGATCTCTTTTGCAGCGTGTTGCTTATGCCATCAAGGTGAAGGCATGCAATGCTCTTCTGTTGAAGGTAAATCTGCTTCTTTGTATGGCTTGAATCTTCATCTTTTGTTGTATGGGTCTAAAATAATAAAACTTCATCTTGCATTTCAGTCTTTAAGAATAGCTCCACCAAAAGTCTTTACCAATATTAATATCACCTGTGGTGGACGATCTGTTGCCAGTCTTAGTGTGGAGTATGTGTAAAGTACAACTTTCCGAGGTATAGATGAACTTATATTGATGCTTGCATTTTCAACTGTGGGTTCAACCAGGTAAATCAAATTGGGACTGTGACAGAGAGTATTGAAGCTGTAAAGATGGCCAAGCAGGCTGACTGGGGTGTCATGACTAGCCACCGCAGGTCAGCAACTATGTTTGACTTACAATTGTTACATTAGAATAAACACTCTTAGGAGTTGGTAAACTAAGTATATATTTGTTGGCATCTTTCAGCCATATGGAAGAATTTGGGATTTATGGGATTTTAGTAGACTAGTTCTAACTATTGGCAATGGTGATCACAGTGGAGAAACTGAGGACACATTCATTGCTGACCTTGCTGTTGGACTTGCTACGGTGATGCCCATTCCCAGAATAAAAACTCCTGTGGCTTTTGCAAGCATGCATATTGTCCATGACTCAATTTGATTATTGGCTTCATCAAGCAACCTAGATGTGTGATTTTACAGCTGCAGTTGATTTGACTGGAAGGTCTGTCTTTCCTACTGTTTGCAGGGCCAGATTAAGACTGGTGCCCCCTGTCGGTCTGAGCGACTGGCAAAATATAATCAGGTTGGTGTGATTTTCTACTTTTGAATTGTGTACATCAAGATGGTACAATTATCCCTGTATTGTAAGTTAAATCAAACCTAGTAGCATCATTGCTGGAAGAGTATGATCAGAGCATTGTCAATTATCTAGTTATGAATTATTTCTCAATGGAATGTATGTGGGCTGCAGTTGTTGCGAATTGAAGAGGAGCTTGGTGACAAAGCTGTGTATGCAGGTGCCAGCTTCCGCAAACCTGTTGAGCCATACTGACTTGATTGAGACTTGGAAAGTTGAAGACTTGTTTTTGGGAGTTAATGTGGCATTTTGAGTTGTTTCCAGCACAGACAAAAGAGTAGGTTGATCCAAGATGGGGAGAGCAAGTAATTATGGTTTAAATCACATATAAGGAATACCCTTGCAGCCAGTAAGCTGGGATAGCAGGGCTTTACAAAATAAATTTCTTCCATGACTGTCTTCTATCTCTCTGGGGATGTTCACTACTGCACTTTGCCATAATCAAAACAATCTTTATTAGTGTTTGTAATACTGCATCCTCTTTGTCTCATTTTATTTTCCCATCCTAAATCTTTTTGTTCTCAGAGGTTTGGTTAAACAGGGCAACCAGCTTGTGACACAGGACATGCTATTGCATCTGAGTAAGTTGGGTGCCAAACCAGAGTGTTTAGAACTCTGGAGTATCAAAAGAGTCCATTTGAGCTATCTGGCAACATGCTATTTGGACTATGGCAATAGCCAGGCTAACAAAGTATCATATTTCGACACCTGTACACCTTGACCCAAAGTGCCATGAGGTTTAGAATAGTGTTTTACCTTACGTGTAGTTGAAACACTCTACACCAATTCCACATTACTTGTACTGTTAATATACTGAGTTGTTGCACCAATCATTATTGACACGGTCATGCTTGTTTGTACATACATTCATTATAATGTTATGTTGAAGCAACTGTTCCACACATTCTAATTATACATAATTTTGTTGTGACAACTTGAAACCAACATACTGAGGCTGTGAAGACCCAGGAACACCTACCTTTTGCTAAACTCATCACAGCTTCCACTTGCAACTTGACAATATTCCAAGATTTGGGACATACCACATTCATCAACTTATTATAATGTCAAACAAAACATGTTCTTCATCAACAGTGACAAATGTTTCACACCCTATGTAATTTTCAATACCAGCAATTGTTATTTAAAAAATGCATTGAACTATATAGTGGGTGAAAAAGCAAGATGTTTTCCTCTCAGCTATGCCTCTAGGCTTCCTGCTACAAAGAATTGTATATCAACACTATTAGAACAACACCTCAAAAGTAAATTTTGCAATTGAATGGCTTTTTGTACTTACATAGTTCTGGTGGACATGTTTTCATCTAAATTGTAACCGACAGATCAGTTTCCATAATAAAACAGGGAGGCAATTCTGACATGAAAGATCCTAATTCTGAAGAACAAAACTTGAAATGAAGTGCAAATTTTGGTGTGCAATAACTTCTACTGTGACAATTTCCTTGTTCCAAATCCTCAGTTGGACCACCATTATGACACACCTTGAAAATCAAGGGAAAAACAATACTATCTTTCCTCTGAATAAGAGTCTCCAACAAAATGGTCATTGCATTCTAAGGTAAAAGGGGAAGGGAGCAATGTATTGGGGAGACATTCCTTGCCAAAGCCGTGCCAAAAGAGAGGTATTGCAAAACATTGAACCTTGCATACCACAGGCCTAAAAAGCTAAACCAGAAGTCTGACTATGGTTTGAGCTCAGAGGGTTGCCCCATCATTATGCAACTGCTGTTGGTGCCCAAGAAGATGTGACCTGGGTTTCAGTTGTTGGAAGGTCAGTGGGTGTGTGAACAGAAGAGGAGGTAGGGTGAATGGAGGAAGAGATGGCAAAGAAAAATGAAAGTTCATGTTGATGTTAACAACTGGCATCTGATTTGGTCCACTGTGAGAATTTGCTGCCAGAGCGGCTCTAGGATGATTCATGTAGTCCAAGATGAAAGAGAATGCTCCAAAGCTAAGACAGCTTTGTGCCAATGCTTGAGGTGTCCCTGCACAAACATAGCCACAAAGATGTCAAAGTACAATCAAAGCAATTGTTGCAAAATGTATGCAATTGAGGACGATCCAGTCCAATTCCACATCAACAAGAGAATGAATGAAAGTAGATGTCACATACCAGGGGTGCTCAAAGCAAGGCCTGTTGCACAACCTGCAATCCCTGCATTCCATGCTGTGGAAAAGCCATAAAATAACACATTAGTCTCTGGTGGAGGTGCACAAAATCATTCCTCTTTGGCAACCAAATGCAGCTCCCATTACCTCAAATAGTAACAGAAAATGCATCTAAAAAAACAACATAAACAGATCCAATAAGGAAAAAACCTCTGCTAGATGTACCCTATGAGCTTGCTCCTAATAATTGCAATACACTACAACTGCAGAAGATAATGTTTCACAGCACACAAGTCAGAATTATGCTCAATAAAAAATCAAATCAGGCTGGCATTCACTCCCAAAAAAAAAAAAAAAGTCAGAACAAGTACCATCTTCTTTCCCTCGAAGTTTCTTCAATGCACAAGACACAAGACTGTGTACACCTGAAAGCAGGGCAAAGGTCTATGCAATCCAACACAACAGAAACCCTCTTATCAGTTGCATAATTTTCTGCATCCTTTAATTGGGTATGCTCCTTACAAGTCGGAGCACATCTTGTAATGATATCCCTAACCAGTTTAGGAACATAAACTCAAAGCACAAAAACCAATGCACAGCTCCAGTCTTTGAATTTTTGAAAAAAACACATTCTAACAATTTTAGGGTTTTTGATGGTAGCCACCTTTGCAGAAGTTCCCCCTTCTCTTAGAGCTCCTTTGAAACCTTGCTTCTTAATAAGTCCTGATCCTGCATCATATACGACGCCAGTGTCACGCACGTTCCTCAACTGAAAACCCTAGCCTCCCTCCTCTAGCATTGCATCTCAACTTGCACACAAATAGGCAAACGGTGCCAATACGCTTCAGAATATGCAAAGACCTCGAATGAAAGGAGCGATTTTACGCGCAACTCACACATAGCAAAGCCATGTTGACATCTCTCTCTGTCTCTCTCACTCACAATCCCTCACCAAAACAAACTATTACTGCAAAAGCCGCATGAAAACCCTGCTGCACTAAAGTCCTTACATTTTTTTCCGACAGTGGAAGCACACACCGAATGCGAGCTAGAAACAGAATAAAAATTCAGAGAGTCTTGGGTAGCAAAGAAAGAAGAACCGGGCAAGGAGCGTACCGAATCCAAACACAGAACCCATGACACCGCCTGCAAGCCCATCCGCCACACCCTTGATCAAGCAAGCGGCAGGGTTGTTGATATCTCCACCCGCCATGGGCAAACCACTGTCCCCAGGCTCATTCTCGCCGTCGCTCCAACCCCCTCCATCATCTCCAGCAACAGGATTGCTCGGCTCCATCGCCATCACAACTGTGTTCTCAGAAAACACTGCCGTATGTCAAGAGTGAGCGTTTGCTGCGCGTGCACAAAAGGAAAGGTTGTGAGAAGAGAAGACGGAGAATGAAGGCTGCTAACTTAATCACGCCACGCTAATCTTGATTAGCCTGCTGTTTTATCCGCTAATCAGGGCACGGTAATCCTTCCTTAACTGCTCCAAGAACACACCAACCACACACATAAGTGTCTAATACCCCCTAGCAGCGTTTTTTTTTTTTTTGGGTGAGAAATTTCGCCAAATTTTTTAATTAATTTAAAATGGAATAATTTTGTCGCAATATTCCCGTTTTTTGTGAATAAGGAAATTTGAGAATTTTTGGCCAGATTTGGATTCTGATTTTAGTTTGGTAGTATTTTTAAAACTAGTTTCTTTACTAATGAAACAGATTCTAAAACCCTCTCACCATTTAATGCTAAATCCTACACAACATTTTTAAAAATTTGAAAAAAAACATCATCGCCCCGTATTACCTTGGTAGCTTTGACACAGGTTTATCAATTAATTAATTAATTTTGAAATTTCCATTTCAACGAACAAAATATTCTTGAAGATTTGATATCTTCCTTGACAAATTCTTGTTATTTGAAAACAATAATTGAAATTTTTTTTAATTTCTGAAAATAATATAATTAGTGTAGAAGCTGCCAAGGTATACCTAGTAGGGTGATAACTAATAATAACTCAGTTGGGTTCAGTTTCTAATCCTTAAAAACCAACTTCAAGGGAATTATTTAAACTTGGCAGCCTAACTTACTCTTAAGTTATTTGCTCATTAAAGGGGTTTCAAGTTGTACTTACTACTACTAGCACCTGACTAGGATTGGAAACCCTAATTCATTGAAAGAGCAAAGCAGCTGTCCAACCTGACCCCTAATCTCTGCCTTTGGTGGGAACTGCTGTGGTGTTAGGCTAGGATTGGTAAAGGTGAATTTCTGCAATGATGGCAGAGTTAGCCACCCAATATGTGGACCCCACCACCCTCTGGATTTTGCAGACTTGGGGTTGGAACTTGTAATAAAGAAGAAAATCTGAAGGACAAGAATATAGAAAGTTTCTTTTGGGAGAGAGGGATGTAACGCACAAACAGTGGCAAGAAACTTAACTATGGATGTGGAGGGATGGAAAGTAAAAACCCTAAAGCTTGATGGATGATTGACAGAAGGTGACAAGTTAGAGGACGGTTGGGTATCATGAAGAGTTGTGGACGTCGAAAGTCCAGTTGTTGTTGTTTCTTCCTATGTTTAGTTGGTTTTGTTTGTTGTTAGTTAATTATGTTGATATTTTGTGATTCAATAGAGCCGCATTATTAAGTTGGTTTCAATAATGGAGCGAATTCCAAGCTTCCTTTGTTATTATTCTTGGATATGGTGAGTGCTAATCACAAGGTTGGATGATGGTTGGCGGGAGAGATTTTGATGGTGCGAAGGTTGGAGGTTTGGTGAGGCTATAAGGTGGGGAGGTTGTTGTGGGAAATGTGGTAGTTGACACATTAAACTAAGTTTTTCCTCATTCTAGTGATAGCATGTCTTTTAGTCTTGATCTTGTTGTGTGAACAATTGGGGAAAAATGCCTCTCTATGATCTTCGAGGTTCTTTCGCCAAAGCAAGTGTTCCACTACACTATGTGCTTTAGGGAAGGAACAGAAGACTTAATAGAGTTTAGGGACCAAATTCAAAGGAAATGATGAATGAGTTTAGGATTTCATGAGTAGTTATGGTGGCATGTTCACTTTGTTGGGAATGTCAAGAATCATTAGAAAAACTATATGGGGAATTATATGTGGAAGGGAGACCTTCGTTGTTGAAGGCACTCCGAGGGGGGATGGGGTTCTAAGGGACATTCTTGGGTTTTATGGAAAGAAACTATTGAAATGTTTTATACCTATTCTTTTATGTCCAACTTCCAAGGAGAAAGAATTACTAAGAAAGGAGGATCCGATGGAAACTAGGAGTTTGTTGTTTAATAATGAACTGCCACATTCATAACCAATTGGCTCTTGAAAGGAAATCAAGAGTGATTTAATTCTTTGAAGTCCAAAGTCTTATATTACATTTTTAGGAATGGTAAGATTTTTAATTTAAAAACTATAAATGTTGTAAGCTTTCCACTAAACTTGTATGATTATGTGGTGATTATGTTAAGACATTTTGTTTCCATTCTGAGGTATCATAGTTGAGATACACCTTTTTTTTTTAGTATTAGAATTGAGATGCCCCTCCCTTTTTTGGTGACATGGTCATCTCAGCTTTGGATGTTGGTCCTCTCATTTTGTTTATCTCTTTCCTTTCTGGATTGGTGTTTTTTTTAATCCAATTTATTTGTGTCTTTTTTGCTTTGGGAGAGCTGATACTTCTACACCTTTGGTATTCCAACTATAGATGCATTGCCTTGAATGATCCAAGGCAAAAAAACTTATTCTTACAAGGACCAACACCTACACTAGTCAATGATAAAAATTTGTGTTGGCTAATTATGGTATTTTAGACCAATCCAAAGGATATGAATTATGTTTTTTTTTTTTAAAACTAGTGAAAGGATATGCATTTGAATATTTCCAAAAAAAAAATCTACAAATGGTTATGCATTCATCAAAAAAATTCATTCATTGTTAGTGATGCATTTGTCGATTTTCAAATTCAAGGTAACCTTTATATATGCATACAAATTATGTATAGAAAATTTCAAATGTTAGTTGTGCAAAGACATATTTAAACATAAAAAATCAAGTAGATTGCAGGGAGTTGAACCCCAATTTTTTTGTTAAAAAAAATTCATTGTAACATGAGTTGCTTGCCAAAAAAACCAACACCACACCAACACAAAACCACCTTTACACCCCAACCTCACACAACTAAAAGCCCAATAAAAAACCAAAAGCTCCCAACAAATTATATTGTTGTTGAACTCCACAAACCAATCCATAAATAACTAACCTTATAACATTAAATTGGTTATAAAAATTTAACATCAAGGTTAGTTGAAAAGGAAAAAAAATCATAAGAACTTACGGTTTATATGATTTACCTAATCCCTATCAACCTTCAACTTTTTGAAATATTTCACTTCTTCAATCAACTCGTAATTTTCTTCAACTAGAACAACTTCAACTTTGATATCATCCTTTAGGTTTGCATTTGGTGTACAATTCAAGCACAAGTCTTTAGTCTAGTTTTTTGACATATTAGAATTTAATCTAGATTTTCCACTTGTAAACAACAATGTCTCCTAGTTGTCAAAACACATTCATGTTAAACATTCTTTTTGTATTGATTTGAGACCAAAGAATTTCAAAAATCTATTTGACAAGGAAGCCTACATTTTAAAATTGGTCTTCATGGGTCTACCATCAAACAAGCAGATTTACACACATAAATTTAGAGATAAAAAACTTTTGAAGTAGCTCTTTAGTAATTAATGCTTATGAAGATTCTTCCATCAATCGTTGCACACCCAACATGTTAGTTTCTTCTTCTTCTTGACCTTAAAAAGCAAATCCATCAACTAGAGCAATTGCCTTTACTTGAAAAATAGGGTTTAACCATTCAAAAAATGTCATAAAACGGGGGATGACTTCATTCATATCATATTCAATTACAAAGTATATTGCATTTTTACACCCCACATAGTTATCAACAACTCATGAGGATTTGAAACTAAAATCCAACATTAGGCCAACATGTTGTGAACTTGATGGGAATCAAATGACTTCAAAATTTGTAAAAAGAATATAATCACCTTCACCACCTCTTGTCACACATTTATGATCAAAAGGTGGAGTTCACCATCAATCTAATCAAATGCTTCACTACCATCAACAAAGGGATTTAGTTAAAATTCCATGGCCACAATCAAGTTAATTGAAATAACCAAGGTATCAAACAACAACTAATGACCTCTGGATGATTCATCACACATGCAATCACCACAAATTCAAACTAATAGTGATAGTTTCAACAATAGCCCACACTTGGGCCTTTGGGATTCATTGCTACAAACTTAATGTTTAAATTGCCTCCCATAACACAACAAAATGGCTTGCTTGAATTTGAAAATCTCTTCAAACATTATAACTTTACTAGAAAACCTTGTCTAAATGGGAATTTTCAACTCTTAGTGTCACTTACCACTATTAATGCATGCCTTTCCCCCACTTTTGCATCATTTTTTATTTTATTTTTGTACACATAACTATTTTTTCAAACCAGCTTGAATCGATTTCACATTCACCAAAATTAGACCCACATAAACATTATCATCATTCATCACATATTGGCACATTTTAAACATCATGTGCCCAAAACAACTACCTTGTAAACTTGCAATAACTATAAAGGTTCATAATCAATAATAGATTGTAATGTCATAGGCATAGATCCCAAGTTGTTACCTTCATCTTTCACAAAAGTAATCACACAACAAATCAATCCAAAATTTTCCAACAACATTTGGAATTACAAAGCCATGACAACACTAATTGTTTCATGCACTTCAAACAATTCCACATTAACATGCCTAGAGAGGTCTAACCCTCATTCAAATAATTAATGGCCTAAGCAAATGTGTCTATGCCATTTCTAGACATCTAGAAATCAAAACTAACAAAAACTATTAGGAAAAAGAAGCAAAAGTAGGAAAGGGCATGCATTAATAATGATCCAAAACACCATGGTCTTGCATGTGTTGCCTAACCAACACACAATCTTTTGGACCATTTGAGGTGGCACCTATTCCTCCAAGAATTATGAAAATGAAAACACAAAGCAAAAACATCAATATAAAATTAACCTATGCAACTAGATGTTTTTGAATGTGAAAAAGGTTGGCACCTTTTTCAAATATAAATTAGGTCTTCAAGAAAATGTCTATTGTGGTTCATCACCATGTTTGTAAAGATTTGTTGAGCCCAAAAATGCAATGATCATAGACCTAAACAACCCAACCCAACCTTTTTCTTCCTTGTATATTAAGTGCGAGATGTTTCAAAATGTTTATCCATATATTACCAATTAGTGTCAACTTTCTTTTTGCAACCAAATAAAAATGTGTAAAATCAACATGAATTTTCATAGGAGTGATGCCATTCATTTTATTATATTTGATGAACCTTTTTTGAAGAATAAAACTTTGATTTAAATTGTTACTAACTATTTATTGAAACCTACAAATGATACATCACATAATCTACGAGTTCATAAAATCAATAAAAAGGTTGCCGTTGATAGCAAATAAGGAAGCAAACAAATTGAGTTCATGTTGTATACTTTCCATCTCTAAGCTTGAGCTTCTATAATTGCAAGATGCAACTTGTCTTTTTCTAACAAGTTACCATCACATTGTGCCTATGGACATTTTCAACATTTGACAAACTACCAACCAAGTTGATTTTCACATCACAAGTTTTGTCAACACCACTCACACTTTGAACAATAAATACCTCATCTTTATAAATAAAATCCAAAACTTAATTGCAAATAACAACTCCACAAAAACAAACAACAATAATTAATATTAAAAGGCAAAAATGAAAAGGAAAAACCCAATGTCACACATTAAATGTGATGAAAGCATTTCATGAAAAATGTGATGACATTGTTGATTGTAACTCACAAGGTTTGAATTCAAGGACAAGAGGTTTTGAAAAACAAGCACATTGCGACCCAATGAAATTCAAAATGCAACAACAAAATTTGAAATGTAACAAAAGAACTTGAAGGTCCAATTGCAACATGAAGTGTGTGAATAATTCAATAACATTAAAAAATTGCAAGAAAACAAGTTAATGTTAATAAAAGCAAAGCACAAAAACTTAGTAGTGATTGTCAAATGTGGCACAATAGGCACAAAGTTCACAGTTTTCAAACCAACTCCTTGCTAATATTTTACAATATACCCTAAATACCAATAATGACTTGGCCTCTTTCATTGATGATTACTTTTACAAAATGGCTCAAAGATTTTTAAAGCAATTCACCTAACTTAAGCATAAAATGATTCAAGAAATTGTTAATGAAAAGCTTGACAATAACAAATGTTATTAACAAAGAACTTGATAATGAAAGAAAGCTTTGAGCCTTGTGTCCTTGTCCTTAAACCCTAAACCCTAGTTTTTTAATAGGAATTACATTTGAACTTCCTTAAACCCTAACGAATGGATATGGATATTTGGATGTGATGTCCATACGAATATGATTATGGTAAGGTTGTCACATTTCCAAAACATCCACCAATTATGGGTAGGGCTGATTAGTAAGAACATTATAAATGATGGAAATACTTTCATACATAATTGACTAATATGCATGTTGATATTTGGTTTAAAAGACATAATCCGACCAACACTAGTGAGGAAACCAAACTTTGAATCCATGTGCATCACCAATTAATGGAGCCAAGGCGTACCACATGAACAAATAACACTTCACACCCTTTCACAATGATGAAGACTAGGTTTTCAATGAATTTAATTTGCATTTTTTTTTTGGAAAAAAATTCCCATAACCCTCAAAGAAAAATATTGCATCATTGTCAAGGACCACACCTAAAACTATCATTTTTTACTTTTTGTTTTTAACACCCCCAACCTCAAGTTCAACGAATTCCAACTAGTTTTATACCTATCAACATTGTTTAAATGATATGTCAACAAGTGTTTTTTCACATGTTGTTTCTACCCAATTGGTTTTAGGGTGGCAAAAAGGCCAATTCATATTGGCATTTGCAACAAATGGTGACTAACACTTTATCTATTGCTCATTTGGTCTTCTCATATAAGTAGATCTTTAATCTCACACATTCATCTACCTTTATGAACAACTCTTATGCTATATGCACTTCCATATTAGAAAGTTATTGTTGCTTATTGAGTTTCCCATTTGTTCCATTTTCCCGTGTTTGTATTATGAACACGTTCAATGTGTGGGTAAGGACAACTTTTGATTAGTTATGGTGTTGGGAAGGTTGGGTCTTGAACTAAAAGCATGAAAATTGACAATCATTTACAAATGTAGTGAAATTGATGATGTACATCCCTTCCTGACAAGAATGTAAAGAATCAACATATACTAATGAAAATATAAAATCATTTCTATTTGATGAGGCCTCAACTAATTTAGATCTCTATGCCTTTTTTCAAGACTTGTAAACCAAAGTGGTGTTGTTGGAATTTTGGACATATTATTGCATCAACTATATGCACATAGTCTTATATTTGGCTTATCTTACGAACAAGTACAAACAACAACTGATAAAAGTTGTTTGTGTTTTGGAAACCATATAGAATAAATAGAAATGGGGATTGTGGTTGCATATGTTGCCCACCTCCCTACTTTTTGTTCATCTATGGAAACATTGTGTTTTGACAAAAATAATGAAATTTGCAGCTTACAATGCTAGGAGTGCACTCTACAAAGTTTGACAATGAAAAAGGTTCGGGTGCTATTTACAATGGTGTCCTTTGATATGATGTTAGTCATGTGATGAATGCTCCCCTTTCTCTTTCTTGTTCTTGTGAATTGGGTGATGTTTGTGGAATGCAATATTTCTTGTGACTTATTTCTAGTTTTTTTGTTTGAAGTTGTGCATGGCAATTAGAAGGTTTGATACATTGTACACATCAGTTTAGAATTATGATCCATCAATGGGGTATGATGTTGAGACACCCACTGCCTAATCAAGAAGTGGTGTCTTTCGTAGGTTGTCCAAATAATAAGGATATGACCATGTGGTGGCAACTTGGCATTCACTCATGGCCCACTATTACACTTTTGAACCCAAAGGGCAAACCGATCACCATGTTTTATGGAGGAGGCCACTATTAGGTTTTTTTTTTTGCAATTTGAAAAAAGGGTGCTAGGATTTTTGAATCTATCAAGTGATTACTTTGTGAACAAAGTTTGGTTTTTATGATAGATGTAATTATCTACATTGCAATTATTTCACTACTACAAAAACATGATTTTTACACTACTAACACCATGTTTTAAATGACTATATGGTCAATATCTAGAATACACTAGTAGTTTGAAGTGACTAAATGTGTCCATCATGATTAAGATCAACAGTAGCAATGTTCGTCATGACTAAAAAATCTAGCATTAGAGTCAAATCATACAATATGTTATACACGTGGTAAATGTGAGTGCCCACGTGGACTTGTCTATATTGACTAATACAACTAACATGACTAAAAGTATTCATAGAACATGACACACATTACAAAAACATTGTAACATTGAATTCAATTCTTTTATTTTTATTACAAAAATTGATATAGAATAAAGGCATACAAATTTAATACCATAATTTCAAAAGTGTTTTTTTTTGTTATGGTATTTTAAAGATATTTTGTTAAAACATTACTTTTTGATAAATATGTGGCATAAATTAAAATATGTAAATTAATGGAATATCTAAAAAATTGGATTAAAATTATTATAAAATCAAAGTCAATGATGAAAATAAAAAAACCAAATGTACCCAAATAGTTATATGCAAAATTTCTAACCCAAGCAAAAAAAAAACATTACTTGAATTCTTGAATCAAATATTGAATTTTTTTTAAAATTAAAAGGAATCACAAAGTTCAATATGATTATGATAATATGTTTTTTTACCTAAATAGTTATAATTATATTTCAATCAAGGATTTAATACATTATATATGAATTTTAAAATTAAATGACTTAATTATTTGTTCATATTTGAGACTAATAAAATTAAAAATTCAATGCAATTGTGAAAGTAAATGTTTTATTTAAATAATTATATTTCAGACATTACATATGAATTTTTAAAATAAATATTTAAACCCATCTTAATTGTTGAAAATTTTGAAATGGAAAATAATCACAAAGTTTCATGAAAGTTAATAAATTAAATGTGTTTAAATAATATTTGAATATATATCTCAATTTAAAGTTTCAAATGATGCATTTGAATTTGTTAATTAATGAGTATTTAGAATAAGCATGATTTACACATTTTTTAATTAAAAAATTTACAAAGTTCAATGTAATAATAAACCCACAAATCAATTAAATCAAATAGTGATATTTACAAAATTCATTTTTTGTTCAAAATATGTGTATATATATTTTGTGATATCATTTTTAGTCATCACGTGAGGTGATGGCTTAATGGTTAAAGCCTTCAAGTGTGGCCAAAAAGGTTGTGGGTTCAAACCTTACTTGGAGCATTCATCATTAAAATAAATCTCAAGTTTGGGGATTCAAAAACCTATGATGTTGGCTAATACGATATGCCAATAATGTTAGCCTAAAAAAATAAATAATAATAATAATTTCCAACATTGAATCATAGATCAAGGGTAGTAACATTTTGGATTCAACTATAGTTCAAAAATATTAAAGTTCCATAATTTCAATATATATTCATATAAATAATATAACTTTTAATTTTAAATAAAATGAATAATGCCATGTCAATTAACAACTTTAGTCACTTTAATCACTTTAGTCATTTCAAAAAAACATATTAGTCATGTTAGTCATATATTTTGAGTCACATTTGTGTCAAAAACAACTAGTTTGTTATGATTATAGCCAATTTTGTCCATTGTCTGGTGTGACTAAAAATATGACTAAACTTAGTTTTAAAAATGAACTTAAAAACACATGTCTATAGTAGTGTTTATAGGAGTTTTGGATTGCCTCTACACCATGTGAAACTTGAAAAAAAATTGTTTGGTTTTTTGGCACATTGTTAGCATTAGCAAACCACTCAAACATCATAGATTAGTTCATTCAATTATTGTTGTTGGTCAAAGATGAGGTTCAACATCACCATGAACCATATTTCAGCAAACCAATCTACAAGTTAAAGCTACGAAGTAATTTATTTTTCAACAATCATGTGACCAATTTTGTTGAAGAGATACATAATGAACATGCCAAACAACTTATGGAGTTCATAAACAATTTGAAACATTGAATTTTCAGATATAAAATTTTCAAATTTTATTTTAATTCATTGAGTTTATTTTTAAAATTGAGTTTAAAAATTGATATTTCCAATCTTTTTTGCTCACTACAATTCCTTTGCTTATTGACGTAGTTCATCTTGCTTTTCATGCATTGTTGATTGGGTCACCTATTGCAACTCATAGGTGAAACTTTAAATACCTTACTCCAAATCTCATATTTATTAGTGTCATGGGCACGAAACAATGAAATTTCCAAACCACATGAATGAAAACAAGCCTAATTTTGAATTTAGATCGTGGAATAAATTTTTAAAAAAAAACAAAAAACATGACGTGTGCATGATGTGAATGCAAAAGGATTTTATTACAAAAACATCACAAGAATATAACAAGATCATGATAAAGATACTTACCCAAAACTAATTTTTGAATAGGTTGAAAGTAATGGAGAATTTTACTTTTTTATATATTCATTGGGCATTTAACTCAAGAAATTATTCAAAAAACTTCCAACTTACATGTGGCCCATGTGTGCCCATGTCCACCCATGTGTGAATTATGAATGAATTAAATTTAATTAAAAATGAATTGAAAATTAACTAAGAACTAACTAAAAGTGAATTAAAAATGAATTGGAAGTGAATTAAAAGTTAATTGAAAGTGAACTAAAAATGAATTAAAAGTTAATTAGAAGTGAACTGAAAATGAATTAAAAATGAACTGAAAATGAATTAAAAGTTAATTAGAAGTGAACTGAAAGTGAATTAAAAGTTAATTGAAAATGAATTAAAAGTGAATTAGAAGTGAATTGAAAGTGAATTAAAAGTTAATTAGAAGTGAATTGAAAGTGAATTAAAAGTTAATTATTAGAAGTGAATTAAAAGTGAATTAAAAGTTAATTAGAAAATGAACTCAAAGTTAATTAAAAATGAATTAAGATTTAATTAAGACTGAACTAAAAATTAACTGGAAGTGAATTAAAAATGAATTAAAAGTGAATTGAAAATGAACTAAAAATAAATTATGAATAAATTGGAAATAAACTAAGACTTAACTAAGAGCAAACTAAGAATTAATTGGAAGTGAACTAAAAATAAATTAAAATTTAACTAAAAATGAATTAGAAATAAATTTAAGATTTAACTAAAAATGAATTAAAAGTGAATTAAAACTTAAGTAAAAACTAACCAAAAATGCACTAAAATTAAATTAAGAATTAAATACAAGTCATGAATGAACATTTATATGAATGAACTTTCGTTGACATATGTGACAATGAATTCATTTGTAATTGTAAATAATAGATAATTGTTCCAAGTGACTGATAAGTTTTTTCACTTCTTTAAACATAAATATAACTTGTTCTAAAGTTGTTGTAAATATTTGTTATAACTCATAATTGAATCTATATATTTTTTCTTTAGAATCTTGATGGTTTATAACAAAAGTTGCAAATAACTATCTCAATTTATTTGTTTGCCGTTGCATTTCTTTATGTTAATTGTGTATTTTTCAATGTTGAGTTTCATCACCTCTTTTTCCAAATCTTGCAAGATATGTACTTGAGCCTGCAACTCCTACTGACCCACTACTACCATGTGGGTCTTATGTTCCCCTAACATTTGTTTCCACACTGATTATTGTGGTTGAATATATTGCTAAAACTTTCTAAACTCTTTTTTCAAACTCACCCTAAAGTCCCTTTGTGAGAAAAACCAAGTAGTGCAATATAAAATTAAAGCATCATAGAAAATTGGACCAACTGATCTAATTTCCAAAGTTTCAACATCAAGGTATACTGATTTCCTTAAATTTCAACACTTCAAACAAGTAATTTCTACAAAATTTGACATTTCCAAAAAAAATTTAATCATTTGCTAAACTTCAAAAGGTGTCGTGGTAATTATGATCAAATCCCTTTTAATTACTCTTAATAAACACAAATTTGAATCCCAACCCCTTGCAAAATTCCCTATTGACTACCCCACACCTCCAAAGAGCCTTTGTCCTCTTGACTACTAGCCAACCTCTCAACACATGTTACCATCTGAAGCAATTTGTTGCTTTCATGTGGTGATAATACCTGTAGGGCAGCTCACCCTTGATATGGGACAAAAGCCACAAGGCAAAGAGGCTCTCATTTATGATTGACAAAAAAACAATACTCTTTCATGTACAACAATGAGTACCATTCATTTTGACAAACTCAAGAATTGTACAAGATTCACATTATATCCATTTAGAGAGGTTGCATCAACACTTACATGCAAGATACTTAGAAAGCAAACTTAAGTTGGATGTAGCCATCTAGACACCAATGATATGAATTATAATTCACTTCATTTCAGATTGCACCTGAACAAGCAAGGATCAAAGCCTAAGGATTAGTAATAAGCTGGTCTATACTAATAGAATTACAAAATATCATTGGATTTATCATGAAGCTGTTGGGTAATGAGGCCCAATACATAGTTTGATGATGGGTGGTAAAGTGCATCCAAAAGTGGCAAAAACAACAAAGTTGATTCACACTCTTGCTCAGTCAGATTGACCTACATGATATGACATCTTGAATCATTTGGGAAAAAATGTTGCATTTTTACTCAATTGGACTGACAAAACTTCTCAACATCTATGACATCCTTGGATTTGTGTAGTCTATAAGGGCAAGGTCAAAAACATATGGAGGATCTCAGAGCGCAAGGATCTTTTAGGGACCTTGACTATTTTGAGCTAAAAGATAAGACCATGAGATAGCAAAAATTCCTTTGAGAGATTCTCAGGTAGAGCATACAGAACTTGTTGCAAATCTTCTGGCAGTGTGGCACGGATGGTAAGAACTTGGCACCCAGAATTTGGATCTGCATTCCACAATGCAGTTGGGGTGCTGGGAACCACATTCTCAACAGACTTCTTGAGTTCTCTTGGAAAGGAAGAAGACAGACTTGTCACTGACAAATCTGATTTCAGGCTTGCTTCATAGTTGTCCAAACCCTTGTTAGTGTGTTGAAAGGACTCTGATTCTAGATTAACCAGAGGGAAGGGGTACAATAAACTAAGATGCGCAGCATGCAAGAAAATGCGACCAGATTGCATCTTGTAATTTTCACGAAAAAAGCGGTTGGTCCCTCCCTTCCCATGCTTGACATCCCCCACAACCTGTGCAGCAAGTGAAAGACACACAATGATTCAAGAAGCTGATGTCCATGGTTGTGTGCAGGTCTACATCACACTTGCTGCCTTAGTGCAACCCTCAGAAATGCAGGATACAAAAGCAGTGTGCACTGGAGACATTCAAGTTGGGATACAAGAAGTAGGGACCCCAATTTAATGACAACAATGGTTGCATCCTCTGCTGCCCATAACAATCCCAGCCTAAGTGAATAGAATACATGAAGAATTTTGCTGTCAACAAGTGGAACACACATGGTAAGCACGGTGATTGAGATGTTTGCGGATCTGATGCCATCGACCTGTCTTTATGACAACCTGCTCCCAATGCACAAACAGGTTATGATTAGCCCCAGAAGTTTATAGTACATGTTGGAAAAGCAGAAAAAGATCAAGTGGAAAATTTGGTCACGTAGATCTTGTATTTTGCCTCAATTTGTTGGTTGCTACGCACAAATTTATAATGGAAAAGGTTCTGTTGGTTCAAAGAGTACTGAAGAAATGGTTGGTCATAAATTTGGAGAGTTTGAAACAATTTAGGGTCAGAGATTCAGAACAAAATACAAACCTTCAATAAAGAGCAGCGTGCCTCAGGGAGATCCAAAACCTTCTCACATTTAGTTAATGCTGACCTTGAAATTCCCTGTTCCATAAGAGGCTTATTAGTCTTTTTGTACGTTGAGTTCAGAAACATGTTGAGAAAATATTGTTTCACAATGTAAAAAAATGAATCAAGATACATGAGCCTGTTGATATCCAAAGAAGCATACATTCTCATCCTTCACTGGTTCGTCGCACACAAAGAAATCTGGTGTACACCCTCTTGCAAGCACCACATATCTGCATATTTAGTTTTTTCAGTTCTGGGCATGATAGGGACAACAAGGCATGATCAGCCAGTATCCAAGGCTGTACATTTGGCAGATCAAATATGATCTACACTTCTGTGCAAAAGACCCCTGCAAACAAATCTGTAATTTAGGATTCAGGCTCAGAACTTCAGAATGTGTAATTGCCAGCTTGCAAGGGTTCAGACATTGGTGGTTATAAGTTAGAGAGAAGTTACCAGACTTACTCTTTCACACAGGAAGGATGAGAGAGAGAGGATTGTGCAGCTCGGGCAGCTGCACTTGATTTAGCAAACAACATAACTCCACTTGCTGCTCGGTCTAATCGATTTACAGGATTAACCCGCCTTCCTGCACAATTGCACACTCCTGTTCAATGCCTTAGCTTGATGCCAGGATACATTCTTGCAAATATCTTTCCCTCACTCACCTCTCTCCCTCCCTTAGTTCTTCTTGACAAAGAAACTACACAGTAACCTCAAGCAATGCTCAAGGGGTACACACCATGTGTGTATTGTGTCTCAACAAGATTCTTTGCAAAAGCATTTCTCTGCTTCTCCTCCATGGATGCCCCTTTATTGTCATGCACCTACATAGATGCAACAATGCCACATATTAAGACAAAGTCCAGGGATGCTAAACCTAAATCTCACCTTGTGTTGAAAGCAAAAAACAGATTGCACGTATCTTTGAACAGAATGAACGATTTCTGTTTCAGAGCTTCACCTCTACTTCCATCCATGGCACAGATGAAAAGACTTGCTTTCCATCATGCAGCTGAGAGATGCTAGCCACAGCAAACAAAACAATGGAATCTGCTTGCCTGTGGCTCATTGCTGGTGTATATACAATTGCATTGCCCAAAAGCATGGCTATCTATCTGTCAAGAGGAATGTGAAACCCTAAAGCTAAAACAAGGGAATGTAGACAGAGAGTTGGCTTACAAGAAGGGTACCAGGTTTTGAGATTGCAATGACAAAATCATCTTCATAAAGCTTGGGTATACATGGTGGCTCCCATCTCTCCAAGCTCTCCTCCATCTCCTGTTGTGCACACAGGGTCCTCCTAGTCACACAGAGTTGTGAAGCTTGTTTTGTGTGTGCATGGAAATAGCACATTGTCACCCACTGCCTTGATAATACTGGAAAGGATCCCACTCTTTGCTGAAACTGTGCCTGCAATCAACCTCAAAAAAATTCTCCAATCACCGCTTATCAAATTTCTCTTTTCCTTTCCCAACAGTAGCAGAAGCAGCAGCAGCATAAGAAGAAGAAGAGCAATATGAAGCAGCTGCCAATTCTGGACCCACAGGAACCACCACTTACCTGGACACAAGGGCGGGTGAGAAAGAAAGCCATGATGTTTCCTCAAGCTTTTGGTTCACATCTCCTCTCCACCTTCAAACCCTAAACCCTAAACCCCACATCATGATGATCATCAACCAAATCTGTCTTCTGGGTCATGCTCATTGATCCTTGCTTGTGGATTCCTCAAGCCAATAACAGGAGGATTTGAGTCTGCGAGATTCCAAGAGCAACTTGTCCACCCAATGTACAGGAGATGAGCTTGATCTCTCACCTACCTCTCTCACCCATTGAAGTTTCTCTCTGGCTCTTTGCTTCGAAATGCTGGCCGAGAGAGAACTAAGACCCAGTGTTTGTTTTCCTGACGAATTTTCGCCAAATTTCGACCTGAAAAATATGATTTCGACCTATACAAAGGTTTTTTCATGGGAAAAATGGCTCAAATTCGCCAGGTTTCGAATTTAAGAAATTCCAAATCGCCAGAGTCTTATGATAACTTCCAGAAGGTAGCCAAGAATATAAAAGGATCCCCTTTTTTTTCTAGTTTTATATCTATTATGTAGCCAAGTTTGGCTAAATTATTTTCTGGACGATTGCCACTTTGGCTACATCACAAAATTCTTAAGAGAAACCCTCATGAGGGATGGACGGTGCTAGACAGCGAACACTTATTCATCGAGTTCCAGCTCCTTAGCTAACCACGATGGTTAGATCAGTGAGTGCTTGTACTACCTACTTCCTTGCAACCCATCAGTCTTTACCTATATACTAACCATTCACAAGTGATTAACATCACATATCAGTTGGTGTTTGTACTCCCTACCCACTAACAACCCACTAGCCTTCACTGGCCTTTTTTTTTTGTTTTCATTTTGGTGATGGAGCGTTAATGGCAATCCACCCAAAAATGATTTAGCATTGATGGCAACAAGTTATTGGAAAACTCTCCAAACAGTAGAAAATCTAGCAGAAAAACCTGACTTAACACCAGGAACATGGACCCGTAGTCAGTCCTTATTTACATGTTCTATCTTCCAGCCCATAGATAGAGAGTCGACTATTCTGGCTGTGAATTAGTCGGCTGCAGACCGTTGTCGTTTACTCATTGTGAGCCCTCTTTCGGGCGATGGCAAACTCGTTCGCGTTGTGTTGTTGTTGGACGTCATGAGTCGTCGATTTCAGCATCGCTACTATCTCCATGCCCTTGTCTATTTCGTCATCCTCAACATCATCATCAAGATCAAAGTACTTGATGATGTTCACGGTTACCTCGGTTGCGTTTGCCTCGATTGCGTGTTGAATGCCAATATCTCAAACTTGGTGTTGCCTAAGTTCTATTGGAGCGCGTTGTTAATGTGCTTACAGGAAAACACGTGCTCCTACAGGTCGTTGGAATTCTCACATCGAAGTGTCGCACCATGATGCACTCCGCGAGGCGGTGATGCATGTCGTTCTTGTGCCACCACTACAACACATCGATGACCTCACTGATGTAGATCTAGTTGCTCGCATGGACCTTGCTCTTGTCAATCTCATCTAACTTCTATTCATTCAAAAGCCATGCCAAACAGTCCACCTTCAACGAGATCCACTCTTTGAAGGCCTCGTTAACTAGATTGTCGCAACCTTACTTGGGAGAGTGTGAATATGAGACTCGCACTCCTGAAATGGGGACTTGGGAGTCCTCCAAGACTCTTGAAACTTCAAAGTTTGATTGCAGCAAACAAAACACCTTGCATTTAGGTGTTCTTTATATCATTGGAAAACTATTGAAGTGTAGATGTCGAAAATGGCCTCGTATGGGCCATTTGGACATTTCCAGCACAAGTTATGACAAAAAGAAAGGTCAAGAGTCAAACTGGCAATTTGACTCCCGACCACTAAAAATCAGGAATCGACCCGACCTCGATGCGTGCAAGTAAAGTGAAACACACCGTTGGAAAGCTCTCGAGAAGAACTACAAGTTTGTTTTAGACTTCATCCCAATCAGAGGTTTGAGCAAAAAGTTACAATTGCTCAAAGTCCTGGGAGTCAAAACTGGGATAATTTCGAGACTCCTCCTTGGGAGTCTTGGGACAAAAAGCCATTCAAATGTGGGTGCCACGGAGAGGCACAGAGTATACTATATGGGGGAAGGTGGTGAGTCAAGTGAGTCCAAAGTTGCCCGTGGCTTGTCCTAGCACCAAGGGTGTTCCATAATGTGAATTAACCAACTTGTTGGTTGGTTTGATACAGGTTCGAGTAAATGAATAGCTTGTCACTCTTCTTAGTCTCATCCCAGAACTTCAGCACGTCCCTCTACCCCTTTTAGTGTTGAGAACTAAGAACGTGCCCCGAGTCCTCCACAATTTCGCAATTTGAATAACTTAAGCCCAACTTGGGGTTAATTAAAGACTTGGGAGCACGTCATAGATCACCTAGCGTCACCATGTCGAAAGTGGCACTCGTTTCGCTTTTGATGTCCTAGTTGGGCGAATTGACATTGACCATGCCGAACACATCGTCATCGTCACAAACCTGTACATCAACGTTGTCGCCATCGTCGAGCGACACTTTAGGCATCGCGTCAGGCTCGGGTGGCCGGAACAAACATGTGGCCTTGTTGACGAAAGCGAACTTGAAGAACTCTTTGGCATTGTCAACGTTGTCTTTGTACCTGGCTACACACAGCCACGGCAAGGCCAACGTCAACATACTGGGTCGCATACCATGGCCACTAATTGCTAATAGATAGGGAACAGGAAATATGAATCCAACTCCTTCTGGATGCGATTATGCAACTTGCTGTCGATTATGCCCAACTGTTCAGCTCAGACCTTAACCTTGGGCAAGTGGTCCTAACGTGTTTTCCCATCCCATTGGTCGTCGCCACCACAGTCGTCTTCCTTGTTTGACTACTCATTAGAATAGGTTGACGGCACGACATTAACGACCGAATAAGTCATTTGCTTGGCGACAATCTTAGTCTTGACAACATTGGGTCAATTGGTGCTGGTGACGAGCTATGAGTTGATTTGCGTCGTGAATGACAAGGCACAAACTGATCGAATGATGGCCTCGACCTTAGCCACGAACTGCCAATGTTCGTCCGACAGTTCGTAGGTGTTGTGCACCAACGACTTCTCGTGAACAAAGTATTGGTGTAGCGTCCACTTGCAACGTAGCGCTTGCTAGTACATGCGGGTGTAGCCTAAAATACACGTGTCGTTGTCAACGTGGACCTTGATCACATTGTAGCCGATCTGTTCATTACGCTTTTCGTAGTTCATTTTGCACAACTTGGCCTTCTTGTTCTAAAAGCACTTGATCATTTAGCTCATGGCCAGGCACAGGTCTTCGCATTCTTCAAAGGAGTTGACGATCTCCTTGTTGAACGTCCTCTTCCGCTTCCCGATCGCGTGGTTACAGGCCAAGTTCACCAAGTGCATGTTGCAGGTGTCGTCTGCGTCGACAATCAATCGGTCAATTACAACGAACATGTTAGTCGTGTTGTTGATTGACAGGATGATGTTGTTACAATGAATGTCGTAATGCTTTAGGATGGCCATGGCCACATCGTTGCACATTTGGGTGTCGTGCCTGTCTAGCACGGCCAGGCCGAGCACCAATCTGTATTGGATCCACGATTGTAGGTCAATCCAATACATTGAAACGGCGAAGAACTACTTAATTATAGAGTCCCAACCGTCATGGCAGACCACGAACCAACCACAATTAGAACAAGCATACTTGTCAGCAAGTTCGTTATAGCCGACCAACATGTACATTGCACGCGCCTTGAAAATAAACACATTGACGCACACGGTGAACTTGGAGAACATGGAGATGAACGCGTGGTCGATTTGATGAACGCGCAGTCGATCTTGCCGAACGTCATTGAAACGTACGACCCTAGCTTTAGGTACAATGCCCCCTATATGACTTCATTCAGGTCGACATCGGTGGCAAACAACAGTGGCACCTTGTGGTTAACGACCAGTTGTGCGATGAACGTGTGAATGCGCTCGATGATGGCATCATTACTGTTTTCGATGAAAACATGAATGTTGTTGGCGCTTATGGATGTGGAAATCAAAATTGATATCAGCTGTTTAGGCTCAAGCGATTAGCGCTTACAGGCCAAATGCAAGTTCGGGTGCGTAGAAACGATGTGCTTGTGAGCGTTACCAGTTGTGTTGTTGTAGATGGTGACCAAGTTGTCCAGGAACTTGCATGGGCGCTTCTTCAAGCACAACAAGCAGTAGTAAATGTACTGGATTCCATTGTGCCTGATCGACCCGTCCTTGACCATGGCGAAGTACTGCCACACTAGCGATGCCTTGTTAACGCTGACCGGCATGAGCCGCGAGTCGAGTAGTTCATGAGGCGCCTTGTCGACCTCTTTGTCATTGGCCATAACTGAGATGCTAACTGATGGCGCAGGGGACTCCATGATAAATTGATGACAGTGATTGTGTAGTGCGTACTATAGTTTGTAGTGCGTTATGCTCGTAAGTCGTAGGTTGGGTTTATTTTGAGGTTTTATTGAGCAAACTACAATTGATTAATAGTCGATTATAATTATTGCTTGATAATCTAGTGGACTATCTACATAGATAATTGGCGACTATAGTCAGTACATCAACTAAAAGTTGCATTGACTACAGGTCCCTAACTAAGTGACTAAATCTATCTCTTTATTTTGTGTGAACAAATTTTACAAAAATTTCAAGAATCTATGAAAAAATATTCTTCTTTAAACTTTTTGGGTGCAATTTTGCACTAGTTCGCCAAGTAAAAGAAAAGGCTTGCCTTCACCTATGCAGTAACCATTTGCATGTGGTCTTGCAATAGATGCTGCACTGGTGGCATGTTGGTTCACTCTTTCTCCCAATGCTCAAAGAAATCACACAAGAAAATCAAAATTTGAGCATAGCTTATTGTCACAATACCAGCTCCTTTTCATGTGTGCAATCCACACCTATTGATCATTTGTATGTTTTTTTTTTGGCTTTGCTTGTAAGGGACAAATGTAACACTAGAACATGGCCACAACATAATTTTCATTTGACCTTGCATTTTGAAAAATGTCCAAGAAGTGTTATTGTGAATTGTGAGTTCATTTTTTAAGAAGAAAAATCATGTAAATTAAAAAGGAAGGGATGGGAACCCATCCACAAAAAATACAAGGCAAATAAAAGCAAGAGAACACATGTCATGAAATAACATAACAATCTAGACACCACTATTTAGTGTTTTTTTTTGGCAAAATTTTGTCAAAATGCAAAAATAATAATAATTAAAAGAATATTTTGTCATAGATTCTTTTAAAATTTGAAAAAAATCGCCAAAAAAATAGAGGTTTTGAGTTGGTTTCGCCAAATTCAAAAGCCCTTCTCTTGTGGGTCACGAAATAAAACCAGGAAACCAATTGTTTTTTTATTACCTTGCCTGTCATGTTGCCATTTGATGCTAAATCCTTTTTGGGATATTAACCAATGATGCTACATGAAAAAATTGAAAAAAAAATCAATGCCACTAATACATTAAAAAAATAAAAGATCATAATTAAAAGGTGTCGTCCACCACAAATTAGTTAGCAATGAAAGTGCATTAGCTATGATGTGTGAAAGAGATGAGGAATGTTTTCCAAGCATCGTATCATGTTGAAAAATCATAATGGCCTACACATGTTGGAGGGCTATGGACACATGTTATTGATAATAAGAAATAAACATCATGAGAATTAAAAGGGACCATTGATGATGGGCTATAGTGGCATGAACACAACTAATAAAAAAGGAATCAAAATGAGAATGAAAATGACCATATATCTCTATGGCAAAGGGAACGAAGTTGTTTTCTAATGCATGTTCTCCATATGATCATGTTTTTTCCTTGATAGTAGTTGTCACTACATGCGATGTTATGGACAATGCATGATGTACCATATCCAAATGAGTTGAATCAACTATGACAATGTTCGTTAAAGTTTGAAAATTGTTTATGATGATAAGAATATCAACTTGATGCCGAATGTGGCAAAGGGAAAGGTGGGAAACCTCTCTTTGCACGTGTGTTTCATTTTTCAAAGCAATAGTTGCAATGACATCCCAAAAAGTATTATGGGCTATAATGTGTTCACTCTTGCACAAACATTGAAGCAAGCGAATAATTTAATCATTAATGGTATTTCCACATTAACAATGTGAAAGATGTGTAATTATAGTATGTGGCAAGCCAAGGCAAGTACATAATGTTGTAAAGAATTGAGTCAAGGACAAGTGGAATGCATGTATGGTAGGATGGGCTTACAACCAAGTGCTTGTGACTAGACTTACACATGATTGAAAATGTGCTTAATGGCATCCAAGGGGGCATTTATTAAAAATGTGGTAAATTTTTGCTCATGTAGGTGGTCCATTAAAAAACCTATAAATGGGGATACGATTATACCACAAGATTTTCAAAGGGGGGAACCTAAGAATGAACAACCTAAGGTAGTAAAGTTTAGGTATCCTATAATGCCAACTATAAAGGAAAATTGTCAATCTTGACATGTGCCACCACATTAAAAAAAAGGGGGGTGATTATTTGGCTAAAAACAACTTACAAATGCAAGAGTGATCAAAGCCCAACACCCCTAAAAGGTGAGGGTAGCAAGTTGAACCATTGAAGGAAAGTCAAACCCCTTTGAAAAGTAAATAAAATGACTTGATGACAACCCAAATGGCCCACTATAGTGTTGAAAGATTTCATGCCCAATAATTTTTCCAATGTAACCATGGTATGTGAATCAAACTTGACGAATGTTACAAGATGTTTAAAGACAAAAATGTAATATGCAATAAATAGCATGGGTGTTGGGCATAACAAATCAAAAGCATCATAAAGGCTACTTATGCATGGTATGTGAATCAAATTTGACATAAGACTACAAGATACTTAAAAATGAAAATGCAATATGCAATCAATAGCCTAGGTGTTGGGTATAATAAAGCAAAAGCACCATAAAGGCTATTTGTGGATCTATAAACATAGGATAATTAGTTACGATGTTGAAATCCTTTTAAAACATCTTTGCAACAAAGGGTCTCACAAATGGCATAAAACCCATTGATGCACTTAGGCTACGAAAACATGTGTCAAGTGTAACAAAATCTTTAAAAAATGACATGGATGAATCTAACCCCTATGGAAACCAAGCTATGCATTTTATTGGCTGAATGGAAAATGCTACAAACTCTGCCTATAATTGTAAAAAATGGGTACCACATTTGAAATAAGACCAATATTATGCATATGATTGAAAAATGGAAGAAAATATAAATATTAAGGTGGGTTGTTGTAATAAGGTGAAGAATGCAAAGATGTGTTAAGGTAAAAAATTGTTTCACCCAAAGGATCCCCTTATTGTCTACAAAATTCAAACAAAATGATCGTGAAATCTTCATGTTGAAAAACATATGAAAAATATAATGGGAATGGGCACACATAAAATCATCAAACAAATTGGAAAAATGGATCTAAAATATTAGTAAAAGACTGTAATTCCTAAAAAATGGTTGTCCATGATATGAAATTGAAAGCATTATAAATGTCCACCTTTAGTATTACCCAATCTAGATGCAAATCCAACATAGTGCAAACCATGTGGACCATTGTTTCATACCCCCCTATGTCACCATACTAAACTAATGAAAACCAAAATATTTTGTAAATGTATCTTTAAATTAATTGATAAATGTGCATGCAACCATGCGATAGATCACTTCTCCAATTGTTCAAATTCCATTGGTTTACTTATTGAAAATTAATAATTGTGATGTTGCAAATAAACATGATATAAATGGGTGAACACGATCATGAACAATGTGCCCACATACTTCAAAAAAGAGATAAAAACAACTCTCATGGTCATTTAGAACAAAACAATCTTGTAAAATCTCATATTACATACCTAAAAGATCGCCAAATGAAAGATGTGGTGAACACGACAAAGAAAAAATAAATGCATTTCAATTTTAATAACTTTTGTCTTTAGATGGAAATCATTAACAAAAAGGGGGAGGTCAACCTCTACCAATGGGTGAAAAAGGTAAAACATGTTGTGGTTTCATCATATGGGACTGTCAAAATGTTCAAAACTAAAGCACACAGTGCTTGAACATATTCTTCTACATGTATAAATGCATGTGCATGATGTAGTCATGCTGATGGAGGTGGAGAAAGATCTAAAGCCATCTCCAAAAATCTTTAGGAAACTAAAGTCTAGGCTTTAATTATGTGTTCTTCCTACAATGTCTCCTAATCACCTATTGTGTATTGAAGAAGGTGGGTGCAAATCTCTTGGTGGCTTTTTTTGCCACCTTGTATGGAAAAAAAACATTAAGAAGGGAAGAGCAAAAATGTATGCCAAGTTGCAATATTGAATGGGTCAATGGCCAGATGAATTTAAAAAATATGCAAGGCACATTGAAAATCAACATAAAAAGCATATGGTGATATGAACATGGGCATGGTAAACCCAAATTGAAGGCATCAATGATATATATATATATATGCAATCCATGCCCAAGTGGAAGAAGGGGGGAATTTTGTAATGTTGGAGGCATCACAATCCTTATAACTAACAATTGTCTAAGAAAACATGTTAATTGGTGACAAGTTATTATACCTTTGTTAGGTAAAGGCAACCACATGTAAAACATAATATGGAATTGTGAATGGAAGGTCCCTATCATAAACATTATGTGAAAAGTAATTAATGGTTAATGTAATAAACAAGGGATAAAGTGTCTTGACATACCATGTGAGGGTGAAAAACCTAATTGAAGCAAAATACAAGAAATGGAAATGATAAGATGATGAGGTAAAGCTAAATCACAATGGTCCATAAGAGCCATCTTAACATTGGACTCTCGTTATGATGTTCATTGTCATTTTGAGGTCAGTAAAAATGTAAGATTTGTCATTTCTAATAATGCATGAATCACTCCACATAGTTGAAGCCCTAAAGTGTCATTTCACATGACCCAAACCATAAACCTTAGACCTTAAACCTAACCCCCCAAAAAAAGAAAAAAAACCTAAGCTAGGAACCAAAACCTATCCAAAACAAAACAAAACCAACCAACATTAGTTTTAACCTACCCAACCAAGTAACCAGCCAATATTTTTTCAACTCCAATCCACAACAACAAACTTGATTTAGAATCTATTATTTGTAGTTACTAAACCTTAAACTTGAACCCTAAGGTAACTAACCACATATGGCAAGAAGGTTTTTTTCTTTTTCTTCTGGCTTGTGGCAACGAACCATCTCTAAAAACAAAGAACCAATTTTAACGATTATAAAAAATCATTAGAGATTGCTACCCCATTCCATTGCCAAAAGAGAAAAACCTCACAAAGTCTACAACAAAATACAAAATGAAGTCATAATTTGAATATTTCTTCTTGAAGACTATTCACTAGTAAGGATGGTACATTGCAAAACTCTTTTGATGCCATGTACTCTCTTGTATACCTTCCCCTCAATCATGGTTGTGCAACCAAAATATTTTTAAACAATGTTGTTGTTCCATGTGGCTGTTGTCGGGACCTATGTGAACATTTTAAATTTTAATTCTTTATGGTTTTAACTTCCAATAATGACATTCTTGAAATAAAGGGCCTAGGACCATGCCTTAAGAGCTAGGGCCACCTTAAGCTAAGAAGAGGTCTATTGTTTTGTTATGTAGGTGTAGAAGCCTATTGTAAGTTTAAGGTACCTTGAGGAGGCAATTGGGTAATCCTAATTTAGTCACCTTGCTTTGGGGCCCTAGTTAGACCTTTTGATCCCTAATTCATCCCCAATTTGAGTGTAGCTACAAAGTGAACAACATTGGGTACCGCCTAATGAGACTGGATATAAGTTCACAAAATTTGCAAGATTTTATTTTGAAAATTCTTGATTTATTAAAAAATATGAAAAGTAATGAAGGTGCAAGTAAAGCATATTGAAAATTGGGGGTGAAATTCTTGTGAGGATCAATTTAGGCGACAAAACCAAATTGGGGGTTTTTTTTTTCTTATGTATTATTTTCATCCTAATTTTTCATTTCATCTCTAGTTTTGGCAAACCTGGAGCCCAAGACCCCTAATTTGGAGCACTTTTATGGAAAACTTTACTATTCATTCATGTGTATTAATGTGCCTTCCAAATATACCAAGAAACTTCTCAAAATGCTTTATTATGTAATAATATTTAACTTAATACATGGCCAATGGTAATTTTGTTGGCCTTGCCTTGGTAGGCAAGGATATTGTGTTTAAAGTCTTTATAGAATATAGTAGCTTAAATCATTTTGGCCCCTAGGTAATAGGTATATTTTTAGATGACAATTTTTGAAAGATTATATTTTGGCTCATGTTGAAACTTGAGAGTAGTTATAAAATTATAATATCTCGAAGGATTTTGGTTTCTTTTAGAGGATTTTTTTAATATTATATTTTTGCATGGTGAAATATTTGAGTTTTCATAATTTTTCTTTTGCCTTAGAATACTTTTTAATTTAAATGGCCAAGCCATTCAATGTTGTTATCAACCTATCAATCATGTTGTTATACAAAAGTTCAAACTTCACCTATAATGGTTGTTTTATTTGAAAATACTTATTTTGTTCCCAATGACACTCTAGACTAGGTTTTGTTTTCAATTTAGTCTTATTGTAAGCTTGGCAAAGTTGTAAAAATCATTAACAAATTTACTCAAATTTACTTGAATTTATATATTTAAAAAATTCAATTCAAAGTTTTCCTAATTGTTTGTCAAAAATACCACAAAATTTGTTGAAAAGAAAAACATTGTGAATCCAAACGTGTTTCAAGCTATCCTTTTTGGTATTCCAACATTAATTATGTTCTCATTGTTGTCCAATTTTTTTAAGCAGAAGTACCCCCATATTGGGCTATCACCAATGTTTAGCAAATCCAACATATAATGTCAATTACTCCCCCATCCACACCTATAAAAATGAAAAATTGATAACATTATTTTTTCTTTTTTCTTGTTATTTTTCTTTCTTTCAACAAACTCACAAAAACAATATTTTTTTCCCCATCAATCACATTTTCAAAATTCACAATTTCCAAATTGTTCAAAAAATTTATCATTATTTTAGGTTGCAAAAATTTGAAAATTTACCCCAAAAAAGTCAATGGTGTCCCAAGCAATGATTTTTTTTCAATTTCTAATATTGCATCATTGGTTAGTATCCCAAGAAGGATTTAGAATTAAATGGTGACAAGTTTTTACGGCTAGGGTGAAATGACAACCACGTTGGCAAGTTATTTAGATGGAAAATGATGGATGAGATTCATTACTTTGTTCCTTGTTTTCATGCCTTAAGAATTTTTTTGTGAATAATTTTGCAATACCTATGTCAATGAATATTGGAATAGCCTCCTTTGAGTGCAATCATTAGCTCTTAAACTCTAAAGCACACAAAATATATTCTTATTTCTTTCCATTGTGGACTCTAGGTACGAGGGTTATTTTAATATAACATTTCCAACAACTGATCATCAATGGGTGAGTCTGAAATTGTTAGTTTTAGATCAAGTGTAACCAAACTTCACCAAAACCTTTATCTTAAATGTTGATTGGTCAACTAAAGGAGTTGGTGTTGTTTTGTCACAAAAGGAAGGAAGGTATGAGCAGGTGGTGGCATATGCAAATGAAGCTCTAGCATCTATCCAGAAGAAATTCCACCCCATGGAATGTGAATGCTACACATTGATATGGGGGATTATGCATTATAGACAATATTTGAAAAAAAATCATTTCACTTTGAGGACGGACCATAAGCCTTTTGAATGGTTAGCCATTGTTTTAGACACATACAAAAGGAAGGGCAAATGGATTAACATGTTGTAGGATTTTAGTTTTAAGATTATGCACCATCCAAGTTTCAAACATATAATTATAGATGCTTCAAGCAAAAACTTGGTGGACGATGTTGATGATGATGATTTTCAAAAAGAAATATAGGATTGTGAATGGATACATCCACTATGTGATGTGGATGAGATGCTTTGGACAAGCAAAAAAAGTTCCAAGATTGGAAATTTTTGTAGTAATTGGGCAACAAAAATCTGATCAACTAATTGTTCATGGTTGAACCTAGTAAAGTGGCAATAACTACTGAAAATATAGACACTCATATTGAATCTATGGAGATCCAAATTGAAAGAAAAGAAGAAAGGACAAAAAATCCTACCTTGAAAAGAAAAGAAAGGAGTTGTGGGACACTTAGATGTATTTGTAGCTTGTTGATTAAGCACAAGTTATAGTGGATGAAAAAACTTTTGACATAAGTAATTCTTATTTAGAAACAGACTATGAATTTAACAATGCCAAGAATATGGACATTTGGCAAGAAGATCAAACTATGATAGTCTTGAATGGTGGATAGATCTTTAGTAAATGTAGTGCAAGGGAGATTGCCAAGATCAAGAAGAGAATCCTATAATACTTGATTGGAACCATGACAAATTAATGTTCAAAGACTTGGTAGTTCCTAAACCAGAAGGGCACAAACAAATCATTCTAGATCTACATTTCGAAAGTGGACACTTTGGGGAATGATGCACACTTGTTAAAATGAACAAGCATTATTTATGGCATAGTAGGATTGATCATGTGCAAAAGGTTGTCTATGCTTGTACACAATTCCAGATGGTAAAAATGACTACTAGTATTAGGTTAGATCTAGAAGAATTCAAGAGCATACTTGTTTAAGATCAGTTTTATTAGATAACACTAAATACAACTGGACTATTACCAAAAGTGCACAATGGTAATAGATATATTTTGGTTGTTATTTATCACTATTCTAAATGGGTTAAAGCTATTACTAAACATGACACAAGGATCACAACCAAGTTTTTAGAGGAGGAGATTATCTACATGTTTAGAACACCCAAATATATTTTAATTAATAATGGAGGTGAATGGGTACATGAATTTGATCAGCTATGCAAGAATTATGGAATATTACACACCAATGCACAGCACTTCAATGGCCCAAATACAATGATATGGCTCAAAAATTGGTGAAAACCTTGAAGCATGGATTGATAATTCTTGTTGTTAATGTTGAACATGCACAAGATTGGGATGAACATCTACCACATATTTTATTTGGTTACAAATTTGTTGTATAGGCCAATATTCACTTTTCACCTCACATGATTCTAATAGCTAGCCAAATTCAAAGATTGCATGTGGATAAATTTTTGAGCCCGTTGGTCAAAACATATGATGAAGATGAATGACCTAGCATTGCTTGCTAAACAAATGATCAAAAAAATGCAATTGTTTACAAGCATACATGGTGAGGTTATTAAAAATGTGAATCAAGCTCAAACAAAGTAGAAAAAAAACATATGCATCAAAAAAAGGCAAATAAACATTTTTTGGTTTCACTAAAGGCAAAACCTGTGTCAAAATGAAGAAACCCAAAAAGAAGAAGTCATTGGTTTCTAACTAGGAATGGCCATTTTTATTTATGAAGTATTTGGACAACAATGGGTTTCAGGAGCAAGATGAAGGTGGTAGGACTTGTGCAATTAAATGTATGGATGAAAAATTGTGGGACAAGCCTTGAAAGGATTTTAAGGTCTTTCATTCTACACCATGAAGTGGTGATGATTGAGGGATTTAATCAAAAAAAATTAAGAGTGGTTATAGATGTGACAAAAAATGTGGATGGTAATTTTTTAGGGTTATTGTTTGAAAAGGGTGTTTGTTGTCATTATCATGGTGCCAAAAAGCCACATGCTATCTTGTCGTATAATCATTCATAGGACTACTTCTTATGAGGAAGTTTTGCTACTATTGATAAATATGTTTTTAATAAGGTGCGAAAGTTTAAGGATGAATATGAAGTTGGTTGTTTTATTTTCGTGTGGAGGAAAATGATGCATGCTATGGAGTTGGTGGAGGTGATGCAACTACAAAAAAACTTTAGGACTTTAAGCTAAATATTCTATGATGGTTTTTGGATTTTAGTGATTTCAACATTGTGGAGTGTTGTGGCTTCAATTTTACTTGTGTGGATTGCTCATTATTTTGGGAAAAATGCCCAAAATACATTATTTTAAGTTGTCTCCATTAATTCCACTGCACTAGAAACATTAAATAGGATGTCTAGATGTAGTGAGTAATTAGAGACTGATGATGGAAGTGATAATAGGCTCAAGAGGATTAACTTGGTTGGTTAGTTATGAGATTCATACTCAAATTCAATACATTTGAATCAAGCCATAATTTTTGTTAAAAGGGTTGAGTACTTGGGCTATTGGGAGCTCTAAACAATTGCTATCATGATAAGGTTAGGTTCGATTGGAGAATTTCAAAGGGTCTGCTAATGACTAATAATTTTTTGTAAAAAATACTCTTCAAGGATTACGAAGGTTTTGACAAAGGGGTAGATCAAAGGATTTTAAGACTATTGTTTGGAATTTATAACCATTTGGCCATGATAGCACAAGAGAGGAAATTGTCGTGTGTTCCTATGTGAACGCCTATAACCATCGTTGTCACAACACTCACAACACATAACATAGAAATACCTTAAATGATGCACCACACCCAAAATGCCCCCCTATCTGGGATGAGGACCCCTAAGCCAAATAACATTATAGAAATACATGTTGAAAATCCACCATGGATGAACAATTTAATTCCAAAGCAAAAGGACCATTAGGCTAGGTGCAAATGTGAGCCGCATCATTAGTCACCTCATTGTAATCTTTCAACTTCCCAGCCAAATGTGAATTATAATGAAAGAAAACCTTAGATTTATTCTACTAGGTGACCCTAGGAACCTAGGTCTATTGGGTGCACCAAAAGCAAAACCATTTGCTAACTAACATTTCCTCCATTGTTGGCATGAAACACCCCATATATCCCAACCTTAAGAACACTTATCACAAATTAACATAGTGGCAACTCCTAAAGCTTGGCCACACAACATACATTGTAGGCCAGCAAGAACCACGACTAAAGATGGGTCAATTTGGCCATCCACATTGGGAAGATGACATTGTGCATAATTGCACACATGGTCCTTCCATGTCTAAACATCTCAACCTTCCAACAACAACACTTTTGAAAGGAGGACCTTCCACACACGTAAAATAACGTGTCTACAATCACATCCAAAGTAGTTGGGGATGTTTGTTGCAGGTAAACATAATCTCCTCATTACCTCTAAATTCGAGGTCAATAACCACCTCCACGTATAGTATCATAACACAATGTATTTCAATATTGGGCAATTACCAAATTTTCCATAGCCATGGGCATAACATGTTGGAACAAGGTGGCTCGTTGTTCACATGCCTGAATTCACACATTAGGATCATCCATTGTTGATTATTGTCGTTGGATCTTGTTGAATTGAGGCTAGTAAATCGGGCTCATAGCCAAACAATAAGAAATATGGTGAAAAAGATGGAAAAGAAGTTTGCCAACTAAACCTATACCCCATAACTAGCCATGGTAGTTGTATTCCCAACTTTGAATATGGCCCTTGTGGAGACCATACTTCCATAAACCTTACTTCACCATCTCCACCATTTGTTCAACTAACTCATTTGCCTTAGGATGATCTCGTGAAATTGTGTGATGATCAATAAGTGTTTTCTCACACAACTCTTGGAATTCCCCATAAAATTTTATACTTTGGTTAATGAAAACTTCGATTAAAACCCCAAACCTAATAAGTACCTTATCTAAAAATGCATATGTTGCCTTTTCATTGTTACAATTTAGCAACAAAACCAATTCCAACCATTTGGAAAAATGTTCAATTATAACCAAAACATATTGGTTATGTTGAAGTGTCAAACTTAATGGGCTAGAAAAATCCAAAGTCCATTGGTACCCAAGCCCCATAATTGGTAAGTGAAGTGTAGGTGCATTGAAAGATGCTTGAACTTGGTCACACACCATACACTTAGAAACAAATTGTTGAACTTGTAATTGCATCCCTCACCACCAATATTGTGTTTGGAGCAAACTGTATGTTTGTTAGACCCCAAAATGGCCCAACTCTTCATGAACATGCCTCATAAGGCTCTCACATTGTTTTGGGTGAAACACAACCTTCACTTGTCCATCTGCCCACATCCATAGGACTTGGAATTACTTTTTCATTTGAATTGTTTGGCCCTATGCACAGCATGGCCCTTTTCCTTGGGTGTTAATCCAATCAAAACTTCACTTGCTTGCAAATATGCAATGATAGGTGCATCATCATAAATATTCAAGGCACCATTGCCCTCCGACTCCATGTTTACATCATAGGGATCCCCATCATCCACACTAGTTTGAGGTACATCCCTAGAACACCTAATAAGGTACAAAGATATGTAGAAGCATGCCATCCTAGTATTGCCTCCAAATCCAAATCACCATGCCAATGAGCCTTAATGGTATCCTCTTCGTTTGAACTTGGGTTCCAACTCAACCCATTGGCATTTCAATTAACCCTACTAGGCTTGTGAATTATATCAAAGTCATACTCCTACATGATAAACGCCCACCTGGCCAACTTTCTTGTGAATCAATTTGATTCCATAAAGAATTTCAAAGGTTAGTGATTGGCAATCAAAGTGAATGTGCTACCATAAAGATAACATCATAATGATGAAATAGCCCAAACCATTGCAATGTGATCCCCTTCATATAAACTGTATTTGGCCTTCATCTTGTTGGATTGATTACTATATACCACCACAAAATCTTGACCATCATCATGAAGTTGGGTAAACATAGTTCCTAGCCTTATAATGTTCTAATAAATGTGTAATTGAATGGAATGGTCATCCTTATGGGTCGTTTCAAAATGGGATTTGATGAAAACCTAACTTTCAATTCCTGAAAGGCCTACTCTTGTGCCTCATCCCAAGTGAACTCCTCATTAATCTATGTTAATTAGGTTAAAGGTTTGGTTATGCTATTAAAGCCTTTCAGAAACCTCTGATAATAATTACACAAGCCTAGAAAAATTCATAACCGACTAATATCTATTGATTGGGGAACATGTGGAATGGCCTCAACCTTGGCCTTTTGAACCCCAATCCATTTGGATAAATCATGTGACCCATGTACTCCACTTGAATATGAAAAAACTAGCACTTGCCTAAATGAAGCTTAAGGTTATGTTCCTTAAGTCTCTCAAACACCTTTTGCAAATGGTGCATATGATCTCATGGGGTTAGGCTAAAAACAATGATGTCATTAATGTAGCATTTGGTAAAAGCAATACATGTTAACACTCGATCCATGACCCTTTGAAATTATGCAGGGCCATTTTTCAAACCAAATGGTAAAAACTTCCATTGGTACAAACAATCTTTCCGATGGGGATCAATTCCCCAAAATGTTGTCTTGACCTTATCACCTTCCCTCAATAGCAACCAATGGTAACTAAACCTCAAGTCCAAGGTATTAAAAACCTTGGCCTAACCAAGGGCATCAAAAATCTCTTCTAGTAGGGGCATGGCATATTTGTCTGAATGGATCCCACACATGTGGCATTTAGTCTAGTTGCCAAAAATGTCTTTTTTGGCTAATATCACTTTTGCATATTCACCCTTACATAGTTCCACCAAACCAACATCCAACAACTTTGATGTTCAAGTTTGAACCACTTGGTTCTTTCCACCTCATTAAGCCTATAAGGTTACTTGAAAATTGGATTATCATCCTCCAATATAATTCAAACCTTTTGTCCCCTTAACTAACCCAAATCTTTCAAACTAAAGGCAAAACATCTAGTGAAATTTCATATTATCTATCATGCTTCATGCACTTCACCTCATGTAATTGTTGGGCCAATTCTAGGGTCCCATGTTTTTGTAGTCACATGTACCTTGGGTTGTTTTGATGGAACATCCCCAACACCCAAGGTTGAAGGCATCCACTTGCACTAGCTTGCCAATCCAAGCCTTGATATGTTGCCATCCAACCAATTCCCAAAATAAACCCAACTTGGGATTGGAAAGTCCTTGGCCCATACTCACCTATGAAAGACCTTGGCACGACCGTCTAGAAATGATTAATTCAATTGGCCCAATCTTCGCCAAATTTGGCACCTCTAGCAAAGTGATGTTGTTTGGTAAAAAAACATTGATAGATGTGTATGGTTGATGTTGGTAACAAGTGGGGATACTTTATTGCAACATCGTGACATGTTGCATGGAAGCTTGTTTAACTTGTGGATCCTTCTCCACATAATGGTATCTCCAAACTAAGTAGCCCAACTATAGAACCGTAAATCCAAAATTAATGCCTCTAAACAACTCAAGTAGGCATGTTCCATCCTTGGGAATATCCTACTAAATATACTTGGTATCCGATGGGCTCAAACCTAGAGGCCCATTACCAAGGTTGAAAGGTGATTGTGGGCTTGGTGAGACAAAATGTGCCAAGCTCAATGAATGTAATGATTGGTCGATGCTTGGAGTTCAATCAATGTGCCCCATGGTGGCTAGGATCTAATAAAAAAACTAGAATGATTGGCATCCCTTATGGCCTTGACATCACCAATTCACCATTTGAAGGTGCATCCTGGTCATGGACATTATCCTCCAACAACTCAAGTCCATGTGGAAGGCTTGAAAATCTAGCCAACATAGTTGATTTGTTAAATTTTCCTACTTGCCCCCCAATGAATATCATTGGCAATGAAGCCTTATGGCTATCTTTTATTTGCCAACTTGAATGGTAGTATGCATTTCCTCTGAAAAATCAATGGTAACCCCTAGGGGGTATAACACCACACCTCCAACCAACACATAATAGGATGTAACATGTGTGACCACTCCTTGAGTTTGCACATTAATGTAGTATGTTGGCTTGTTGAAATTAACATGGATCACAATCTTTTGTTTGGTTAACCCTTGTGCTTTCTCTAACCCACCCATGGATGTCAAAATTTGATATGGGCATGGGTTAAGATCAACATTAATCAATCCAAGACCATTAACAACTTTGCCCAACATCAATGGTTAAACATTAAAATCCAACAACACCCTATGGGGTTGATACTAATGTGCCAATGCCCCTTTTAATTGAAACATTCATTCCTCATTATGCACAACCACAACCCCATGAATAACATTGGCTTGATCAATGGCTGGCTATTTTGGAAGGTCATGAAATTTGGCCATAGCCACATGCCAAGATTCAAGTTGAACCTTGGACACCTTCAGATGGTTGGCCTCAGAAACTGGGTGGGGAAGTACAAGAGGTACAAAAGTGTCCTTTGACCTAACCATCACATCTAACGTTCCACTATTTTCACAGAATGTGACCACCAAGCAAAGCACAGTTGTTGGTTGAATACTTAAAATGGTCAATGTCTTAGTAACAAATAGTGGTGCCTAACACATTGCTTTGGCTGCCCCCATCAAATTTGTGGATGCCTTTGACTTAGGAATAAAACTAGGTGCATTCCTTGACACTCCACTAAAATTTGACGTCCCCATGGGATTGGGAATGGTGTTTGTTAACACAAATGATTGTGGGAGATGCATTTGGCATTGAACTTCACATGTTGAGGATCCAACCTCTCATCAACGCCTTGTGGTTCTGGCACATGCGCATGTCACTAATGTAGTTATGGAAATCATCTCATTAAGATTTGCAACTGTAACATGGTTTCCATCATCTATTGCCCATGAATCATGATCTCTTGACATATGTGGCATACTCTCATCTGATGCCATTGATCTTAAAAAACTAGTTCCACAAAATAATCTTGGATTAACATATGAACCATATGATTGGCAATCTTTTTTATCTTTGGCCTTCCTTGGCCCAGATGCAATAGATTTCATTTGGGCTGCCTGCTTGTGACTAAGGCCTCCAACCATGCAAACCTAGCTTCCATGGTGTAGGGTTGGCTTTGACTTGGTTTGGTGGTCGACCTTTTGTTAGTCACACTTTTCCTTTTATGGCTTTTCCCAAAACCTTGGCCTTTATTGGCATTAATGTTTTGTGATTGGCCCTACCATAACTTTGGGTGAAATGTGAAACAATGATCGACATCATGCCCATATATAGTGCAATTGTCATGGACACCACCATCAGTGGTTGTTTGCATCATTGCTTGTACCAACATAGTCATTTGCATCATCGTTTCCACCAACATAGTCACTTGCATATTGTTTGTACCAACATAGTTATTTACATCATCATTTGCATCGCTTGCATCATCACTTGCACCAACATAGATGTTTGCATCATCACTTACATTGTTTACATCATCTTGTGAAGCCCGCCACACCTCCAACATTTTTTTTCTCCACCTTGTTTTGTTGAATAGGATGTGGAACCACCACTTGAATTTGGTTTGATCCCCTTAGCCTTGGGTGGTGTAGCCTCAGTGGGTTGACCTTGTGATTGTTCACTTAATGGTGTTGGAGAATTCTTTGGGTGACAACCCAAAGGTGACCACCTGTTTTTCCACCATGTTTATCTTAATCCTTTTTGACAATTGAATCACATTGGCCAAAATGGGTTGGGTAGGCTGTAATATATTGGCATTTTGCACCCAGTGCCTAAGTTCCTTGTTTAGGATCCCATACCAAAATTGAATTGCTTGGGCTTTTGTGACACCTTATGTCACCATGATCAACCTATGCATCCATGCATAGGCTGCTTGCAAGCTTTCATGGGGCTTATGTTATATATCTTGTAAACTTTACAACTTTTCAATCCTAACCCCTTGGTAATTTCACTACAACTCATGGAAGAATTCCACAACTAAGTTAAATGTGGGCAATGGACCATGTGTGCTAGTGGATGCCTTTGCATCGCCACCTCTGATAGTTCCACCACTTTTGGTGGCCCCACTATCACTTGTGTTTCCACTTCCATTTGCCAAACTAATGCCAAGAGTTGTTGCATCACTTGGGGCCACAATTCCCTTAGTGATAAAGACATAATTGGGAGACCAATATAGCCACCATTCTTCAATCTAAATCTCATGGGCACGCTTGAACTCGTGATAATCGTCCATAGGTGGCCCTTTCAAATGTTGAAACAAACCTTTCCATGTTTTGAAGGGTGTGAACAGGTGGGGATTACACATTTGCTACATATCACACCAACTATCAAACTCATGGATAAAATCATTTAGCTCAATGGTGCCAACCACCCTTAAATATCCCGGGGTTCTTTGGTGGCTCCATACCTTTTCTCCATGTCCCACAACAGTGATGGGGTGACAAACCTTGGAAAAAAATTAGTTTCATAATCTAAAGAATCTTCCCTAGATGATGATGAATGTGGTCTAGGTGGTTTGAACCACACTCCCCACTTGGTGAAACCATTAATAATAGTGTCCCTATCCTTTGAATATTGAGACACTTCGATGATGAATCCTAAATGCTAACTTGGGTATCCCTTTTAAAATCCAATCACAAAAGGATGATACACTTGTGATGGTTCAAATTAAATATACAAGGATGTTAAACCTATTGCAACTTAACTAAACCCCCAAAACATAAACCTCAAAACATGAATGCAAGGATGTTACACATGTATGGTTAGGGCACCTACACCCACAAAAACATGTCATAGGGCCAACAAAATTAATGCATTTTGTGAACACAACAAAGTGGTTTATTGGTCATCAACTCAGTTTCACCACAACAACAAACAATGGGACATCCTAATGATCAAATCTAAACATATCCACAATTGCGCCTCCCAATATAATTTAAATCCCAATCAACATCTAATCAACATGTCTAGGTAGATTAGGAACTAACCATGACCTATTTAGTGATCAAGATTAGGTGGTAGCCTTATCCCATGCCCGACCATGAACCACGTCACTCACAATCTTTAGGTTCATCATAACAATAATGGCTTACGTGGGAAGGTAAATAACCTTTCACTTGAAGTTTCACACTAAACAATAAACACAAACTACCAAGAGGTCAACCTAAGAACATGTGCCCAAGGTCATACCCAAATGGCACACACATCGGTAATCCCCCTACCCCTTAAAAACATATGACAACCTGACTAACATGCTAATAAGCAACATGCGCAACCCAACAAACACAAATGAAGATGCACAATTCATGCAACACAAATCTCCATTTTTATGAATCCCACACAAGAATCATGACATGAATTCAAATCCTCCATTTATGTTAATGACACGACATTCCACCACTTGTAAGGTGCAAAAAATATAACTCATTAGCACAATGTTGGACCGCCAAATGTTTGGTACAATAAAGTTGGCCGTAAACCACCTTGCGCTTTGAAATGAACCTCCAAAAGTGCATGTTTCCAACTTCAAGCTGAAAAATCCCATGCTATAAATGTTTTTTTCCATGAATTAATTGCCATAGAAAGCTCTTAATTCCACATTCGTATTGGTGAAGAATGAATTTTCAAAAATTAAAAGGAAATTAACTCCAAAAATGCCAATGGCCTTTGACCTCCAAAACTTCTTGTCTCCAAAATGTCTAGACATTTGCAAGCTTGTAGATCTTTGTAAAAAAACCCAATATAAAAATCATTCCAATCTGACACCATACGTGAAAGATATGAATTTTCAAAGAAATTGGAAATGAAAATGAACATTAATTTTTAAAAAATAATTTTCTATCTAATCTCAAGGGTCAAATTGTTCGAAATTTGTTCGATTGTAAGGTTCAAAGTGTATGGTACATAATCACTAATATGTTGGTCATCGATTAAATAAATGGATGAACAATGGATGGATGACAAATTTTCATCCAAATTATGAATGAAAAGTTTTCCACATGGATGAAAAATGAAAAAATGAAAAAAATAATAATGATGTGGCAACTTTTGATTGGTGTCAAACTTGACCACCTATAGAACTTGTTCCCGAACCTCTCAAACTTCTGAAATTTTTGAATCTATGGGTTCAAAAAAATGAAAATAAAATAAAATAAAAAGGAGGTTTGAGGACGGTTCAAATTGGACCGCATCAAGCCCCCTTATCTTGAACCTTTGTTGCACCTTGTGAGGCTCTTGCGGTTGCCAAGGTTGGTAGGCTTGGGTGAGCTTTCAAGCTTGTTGGCAATGGTGTTGTAATGCTCGAACTTGTAGTTACCACCATAAGCTTCCTTTTTTTTCCCCTTCCTCCCTCCTCTTCCTTCTTTTATGTTGCAAGTGTCACCCATAAAAACCAAGTGGCAAGGAACTCCTCTCCATACCATTACAACTCTTAAGTTTCATTCTCATGACAACAAATAAAACAAAAATGATGATGATGACGAAAGAAGGTGTCACCTAATTGCCTTGGTGAATGGACACCAATGACTAGGCAACAATGGTGGTGGTTCCGGCTCCCACTACTACTATTGTATCTATAGGGTACGAAGAGAGAAGGAAGGGAGAAAAAGAGAGGGGAGAGATAAGAAATAAAAACACTCCACTTAATCATGAACATCCTCAAATTTCTTACCCCATAATAGTTCATCCATGCCTTTTAGGCTTGTCATTTTGTGGTATTTGTTGACTTTACTACTTTTACAATCATTACATATACAAATCAAAAGATCTTTCCTCCTTATTAGAGCCTAAAGCGAAATCAATGCTTTTCTAACTTCTCGTCAATCCATTTGCTTTCATCATTCAAATTCCAACTTAACATTTTGGATATGGTCCCAAAATGTTCAACCTTAATAATTAGGTCTCTTGTTTTAAACATTTTTTCCATCCTTGGCATGTAAAACCTAACATAATGTTGCTCTGTATCAGATGATGTAGGAATTTAAAAACCTTTTAATCTAGGAGCTAGTTTCCCATTTTTTAGAATAGGAATATTAGAATTAAATATAAAAGGATCAAAGATATTATCTGTAGTGAAACCACTTTCAAATGGTGCGGCTATCGTCATTCACCATGAATCCCAACATCAAGGTCTTTGGTATAACTCTAATGCCTAGTTGGGGTCATCATTGATCATTACATATGATCCAACTAATAGTTGATGAAACTCATATTAGACTTTTTCATCATGTTCAAAGTTCCACGACCATTCTCCATCAGTGTCTTTTCCCATTTTCCACATTAAGGCCCTAGATTCAACTCTTAAATGCTCAATTCTAACCACTTTATCACTAATAACAAATAAGGATTCTAATCTTGGAATGAAAAACATGTGTCAATATAAAGGTGAAATTATAGCTATTCTTATCCATAGATCTCTTACCTTTGCTACTAAATCATCTTCTTCAAAAAATTCAATATTCAACTGATTGGACAAAGATAAACGAAAAATAATATCTATGTTGATGTCTGGCAATTGTGGTTTAGCTTCCTACTCCATCTCTTATTTTCAACTAAACTTGAATCCTTGTGCACATGCTAGTGTGAATAACAAGCGATGCCAGATCCCCTACTCATGTTAAATCTAGATTGAGTCCAATGATGCTCACCACATTGAATCCTTATAGCTTCAAAATAATTATTCCTTCCTTAAGTAAAATGTCATACTTGGGAAATGGAGAATCAAACTCATTGTTGGCCAAAATTTTGTTTTTATGTTGAGCATCTTGCAATTGATATCCTTTTCCCTTATTCATGGTATTACAAATGGTAGGCTTCCTTTCCTAGACCATAAGTACTCAACATCATTTACAATCCTACAAGCTTCTATGGACTCTTAAAAAGAACTACTTTGATACCAAAAATGAGTATAACACCAAAACACATAGAATCTTCAATTATCTTTTACAAACTAAAATGTTCTATGTAACCCAAAATTACATCTTGATAATGAGAAAACACATTCACTAGGCACAATCATGGTTGGGGTACACAAAAGGAATATCTCACCCCAAAATCACTTTCAAAACATTACTTTTAATGAGCATTATGTTTACCAATTCATTTATTTTGGTGAATTTATTTTTTCATTAAATACTCACATTCTTTGTGATTGAAATGGTTGCGATTGTTTGTGATTTAGGTGATTTAAACATGTCCTTAAATGTCTTGGAACATGTTTTAGGAATGCGGTCCCACTACATAATTTTATTAAAAAGGAATCAATAGGAAAAGCAATATTTGTTCAAATTAATTCATATTTTAATGATAAATAAAATAAATTATGTTCTACATGATGGCATAAATTTTGGTAATATAAAAAATTAGATTTTTTGGAATTGATATTAAAATCTTGAATTTTTTTCATCAATAGGGCTACATTAATAAGGACAATTATGTTAATTTTATTAATAAATATTTTACATTCCAAAGGTTGGGGGGAAATATAGGAGATGTGGATCTAAAAAAAAAGACATTTATAAAAAAGTTACCAAGACTTTGGCACTTTAAATGAGAGACTATCATTCTAGAAATGTCCTGAAGTCTTGTGTTCCTTTATGGTTTATGCTTCAACTAGACATCCAAAATTTGTTTAATTAAAAATTTTCAAATTTTGTAGCACTTTTTGATTGAATGACATGGCATACTTTCATTATTTCACATTTCAAAACATGATTCGGCTTCATGATTCAAGACTCAAGACACAAGACAAGACTATGTACTTTTGATTCCTATTGTGGTACCCCAATTGTGATTGTGCCCCACTAATTTAATTCTTGCAACAATTCTACATTGGACATTAATCTAAAATTGACGATGGATTAGCACACTTTGGATTTTTTTTTCTTGTGCTATCATGGCCAAATGGTGGTAAATTCCAAACAAGAGACTTAAAATCCTTCGATCTATTCCCCTATTTGAACCTTAATAATCCTTGAAGAGGATTCTTTACAAATAATTATTACTCATTAACAAGCCCTTTCAAAATTTTCACCTAAACCCAACCTTCTCATGATAGTAACTATTTGGAGCTCCCAATAGCACACCCTCCCAACAAAAACTATGGCTTGATTCAAATGTATTGAACTTTAATATGATTCTCACAATTGACTAGCCAAGTTAATCCTCTTGAACCTATCATCACTTCCATCACCCTTATCTAATTATTTGATATTTATGGACATTTTATTTATTGTCTCCAATGCAACAGAATTGATGCATACAACCTAAAATCAACAATCATTTTGGGCATTCTTCCCAAAATGATGAACAATCCACACAAGTAAAATTGAAGCCACAACATTACACAATGTTGAAATCATTAAAATCCAAAAACCATTAGAGAATACTTAGCTTGAAATCTTGAATCCTTTTTGTAATTGTGTCACCTCCACCAACTCCATAGCATCCACCATTCTCCTCCACACGAAAATAAAACAATGAACTTCATACTCATCTTTAAACTTTCACTCATTCTTAAAAACATACTTATCATCAGCATCAAAGTTTCTTCATAAGAAGCATTCATGTGAATGACTATAGCACAAGATAATAGGTGGTTTTTTGATGCCATGACAATGACAACAAACACCTTTTTCATGCAATAACCCTAAAAACTTACCATCCACATTTTTCTATCACACAAGTTTTTAAGCTAGACATTAGATACCCCCATTGACCTCTATTTGGCACATAGAGTAGGTAACAATGCAATGCCTACATGGTTGTTCTCCACAATCGACTATTGTTTTACAAAAAATGAATTTAAGAAAAATACTCTTGTGCTAAAGGTTGAAAAGTAGGTTAGTGATGGGAATTTTCAAAGGTTGACACTAGAACATTTAAAACATCATTAAATGTTTTGCTAAATAAGTTAAATTTTTTTGAAAGGGGAACTACACATAACAACAAAAAACCACACTACTCCAAACAAATAGGCATGTTTTACATGTTACAAAGCTCAATGGGGGTGTTTATTGTCTCCTTCTTTTTTAATGGTACTTGAATTCTTACTTTTGTTAATCGGAGGGTTTAAAGCTTTTTTTTTTGGTTTGCTATGAATCATTCCCATTGGCTCAATAGAAACAAAACCAAACTAAAACTAAAACTTTGGAAGCAACAAAATAAAAGTTTCTATGTGAATATTTAGTGCATCCCCTTTGATAATTACTTATAAAAATGTAACACCTTCAAAGCTAATGAAAGAATGTAACACCTTAAAAAGCCATGTTTAACAATAGGTCAATTTTGTGTGCATGACGAAATTTGATAAATTTTGTATCTCATGGGGTGAAAAATTTCCGAGAACAGTATTAGTGAGGTTATGAATTTTTTATTTGGTCTATGGCAAGCATAAATGTTATGGTGTTCTTAGGGGTGTTGACAACACCTTATGGCATGAAGAAAGGGAGTTAAGTGGATTGTTATTGTTGTTTGTCCCGGGTCTTTCAACTAGTTACCTAACCAAATCTCAAATTTTGACTTTCATGGGAATAAATTTAACATAAATATTATTTGAATATGTCCCCCACCTTCCCCCCTAGGTTCGCCTTCGTGTGGCACCAAAGCCTCTAGATACACTAGGAAATTATGCCTAGTGCTTTAGGGATCATAAGTCTACTAACAGATAGGGAAGGCCTTAGGTTGAAGGCATTACCAAAAGAAGGGTTTCACTGGGGGCAAGAGCTAAGTGTGGCCCACATCTAGTAATGCCCCTGACAAAAGGCCTTACTGGAAACAAAGCACTAACCTATGGACAAAAAGAGGTGCCAAAAGTATAATGGAAGGGTTCCAGATTTTGAGGTGCCAATCCGAGGTTGGTACGCTAAGGGAAGGCACCACAAATCCGAAAAGGTCTAAAGATAAAGTAAAGTTCCGTTGTTTTTTTCCGACGTCTTTCCGTGAATTTTTTTAAAATTTTAAAATCCCTGTTTCTTTCTAAATTTTTTGCTTTGTCCTTAAAAGTCCTCCCTCTGCATCATGCTAGCATCATTTTTTTTGTTTTGCTTTCGGTGCGTCGCTTTCTTCACGCATCTTATAGCTTAGGTTTTGCTTTTGGCACGTCACTCTCTTCGTGTATCTTACAGCTTAGGTTTTTTTTGTTTTTTTTATCGCAAGCAATAATATCATGCTTCTGCTCCATCATCTTGGTGGTTTTTTCTTCCTGCACTAAACACTTCTAGCTTTGTTCCCAATACTTTCTCCAAAGGTTTTGCTCTGGGATTTCTCTTGGTGCTTTTTGTTTCTTCGTCAAATTGCACCATGAACATTTAATTCATTATGCCCTTTTCTTTGCTGGTGATTTTCCAACTCCTCTTGGTGCATCTGACGCACTAATTTTTTTCAAAAACGGATTAGAAACCAGGAAGTTATCCCCCGCCCCCTCCCCCCAAAGTAGAGGGGGTCAAGAACTGAAAAAACCAAACCACAGAACACTACAAAGCCGGGTTTCGAACACCCAAAAAATTCTTTGTATGTCGCTCTGTTGCTATTACAGGTCAAAGATGATTTGTAGAACTGAAGATGGCGCTTCTACAGCATTTTAAATCGTTTAAAATGAATAAGAAATGAGAAAGTTAGAAGCTTTGAAAGTAGGAGGGGTCCAAAGAGAAGATTTTTTTTTTAAAAACACGTTTGTAAGTTGAAAAGCTTAGTTTTCTTCTTGCTATTTTTTCATTACTCCTTCTCCTTTGCACTTTAAAGATGATTTCTAAAGCTTGAGGTAACGTTCTCATAACATTTTAAATCACTCAATATGATGCAGAGTACTTTGCACTTCAAAGATGATTTCTAGAGCTTGAGGTAGCGCTCTCATAACATTTTAAATCACTCAGTATGACGCAGAGTACTTTGCACTTCAAAGATGATTTCTAGAGCTTGAGGTAGCGCTCTCATAACATTTTAAATCACTCAATATGATGCAGAGTACTTTGCACTTCAAAGATGATTTCTAGAGCTTGAGGTAGCGCTCTCATAACATTTTCAATCACTCAATATGATGCAGAGTACTTTGCACTTCAAAGATGATTTCTAGAGCTTGAGGTAGCGCTCTCATAACATTTTCAATCACTCAATATGATGCACAGATGACAAAGATCTAGAGAAGTGTTCGGTCGTAGGGTAGTGATCGGTGATGGGAAGTTCTACACTATACAGCCTGTACTTGTAACTTACACAATCGGTAAGTTACCTTTGCATCTTCGCTCAGTAAGTTACCTTTGCATCTTCGCTCAGGAACAAGAAATTACAGAGGAAAAAGTGCGGCGGAACTTTACCAAGGGGACAGACATCTCTCAAAAGCTCAAGATACCTCCCAAAAACAGGAGATACGTCGCAATGCCCTCCAACGAAACGGAAGGCATTGACGTTGACTCGACGTCAGATTCTGCTCGACAAGTTGCCCTCTAGCGACACTCGCTAAATCTGAGGAGTGCTTTGCGCTCCTGAAATCTCTTTCTCCACTTTCCAAATCAGGCACAGAGATGGAAAGATGGTGTCAGACCAAATTGATTGCATCGTCCAAAGCCTAGTTCCAAAAAGCCGGCCTTTAAGCAAAATTTTGATATCAACGTCAAGCTGGCACTACTTAAAGTGAACGGAAATATTTTTAAAGTATCCTGTATGTCACATGGACAGCTGCCTCTTGGAGTATGAAAGGCCAATTTTTCTGCGATCCACCCTTTTTTTGGTATATTTGTCAACGTTTATTAAAAGCATGCACAGTGCACATGTCTATCAAGCTTGGACCGTTGCATCAGTGTGGTAATAAAGCATACCTGGGCGTATTATTATCCTAGTGCCTTTGTGGGTTGGGTACAAGTTATATATATTTAGAAATTGTGAAAATTTCTCAAATTACTTTTCTCCCCCCCCTCCCCCAACTTTTATTGTGAAGGAAATTGAAGGATCTTTTGAAAGATTTTTGAATATTTCATTTTTCGAAATGGAATATCGAAATTTAGTTAATTATTTGGCAGACATGTGCTCAAACCACCCCTGTACTACAGTAATAAAATGGGGGGGCCAAGGGGGTTGTTATTTTGAACACCTTTTTTCAGCCCAAGACACTGATGTTCCAATCTATTTTTTGGCATAATGGTAAGGAAATACTGCGCCCAGTGCCATTACAATTGGTGGCTATTCCCCCTTTTAAAACCAAAATTGAGCCCATCTCCCAATTTTTTTTTACCACTTGTAAGTGAAAGGGCAACCATGGATTATTTAATACACTCTTGTAAATTTTGTGCAAGAAGAAAAGTTTGTCTAACTTTAGACGCGTAGATTGTACAACAACATGTCATCTTTCTGACAGCAACATGATATCACCCAAAACACTGTCCACATGGACTAACCATGTATAGACAACAATTGTGTAATTATATGTGAAGAAATTCGTAAGTCTAAGGACTATAGTTCTGAAACATGCCCACAGTTGCAATTGATGTTGGCTTCCTTCATAGTACATCATGTTATGTGCAACATTTGCATTTGGGTTCTTCAACTATCCATGATTGGGATTAGTTGTCAAGATATAGTATGTCTTTGTATGCTCATTGCTTGCATTCCAGGTTTGTGATATTTTGTGTTTGTG